>Ga0208297_1000190_pt1 | contig 159807 bp, 142 predicted proteins | sample LMS_cellobiose_e_FD_187367 | JGI IMG/M metagenome (GOLD analysis project Ga0208297, IMG submission 187367) | Rumen-fistulated moose microbial communities from Alaska, USA - LMS_cellobiose_enrichment (SPAdes) (version 2) | ecosystem: Host-associated > Mammals > Digestive system > Stomach >... | reverse complement strand
CCGACTCCACGAAGTTGGATTCGCTAGTAATCGCGCATCAGCCATGGCGCGGTGAATACGTTCCCGGGCCTTGTACACACCGCCCGTCAAGCCATGGAAGCCGCGGGCGCCTGAAGTCCGTGACCGAAAGGAGCGGCCTAGGGCGAAAGTGGTAACTGGGGCTAAGTCGTAACAAGGTAGCCGTACCGGAAGGTGTGGCTGGAACACCTCCTTTTTGGAGTCTGTCCTGACAGCGAACGGCGCGCTCGTGCAAGGATCGAGGTCCTTTGTACTAATCTTTCTTTATTATACAGGCTCTTAGCTCAGTTGGTTAGAGCGCTACACTGATAATGTAGAGGTCGGCAGTTCAACTCTGCCAGGGCCTACTGAAAGGGGGTATAGCTCAGTTGGTAGAGCACCTGCTTTGCAAGCAGGGGGTCAAGAGTTCGAATCTCTTTATCTCCACCCGATGCAATGAAAATAGCAGATGCCGCACTTGCGTGCGGCATCTTTTGTTTTTATGCCAGGTCTGAAAGTGCTTGCACTTGACAGGTCTGGCATAAAAACAAAAGGAGGCAGAGCCTCGTCTGCGTTTTCATTGCTGGTGGACATTAAGAGAAAAGTCGCCCGAAAGGGCGGCTAATCTCTTGATATGTACGAAAAACTACTTCGTTTTGATATATTCCAGCACATCGGCGAGGCCGGGAGCGAGCATCGTGTTGTGGTTGGTGCCCTTGTGCTCGACCAAAGTGACGGACGGATGTCCGCTTAGTTTCATCATACGCCAGAGATAAGCGTTTTCCTCGTACCTGCCGTATAGTTCATCCTCACGGTCCCCGGTCACAAGAAGGGTCGGAGGACAGTCGTTGCGCACCCAGTAGAGAGGGGCATATTCATCGACAAGGGGTTGCAGGGCGCCCATGCCGTTCATGTCGCGGTAGGCGAAATGGCTGATAGCCTGGCCGCTCAGAGGCAGCAGGGCGGCAATCGCATCGGCATCGGCCCCGTATCTGGCCAGATATTCCCTGTTGAAACCCAGCATCATCGTAAGATAGCCTCCTGCGGAATGTCCTGAGACATAGATCCTTGAAGGAGAGCCACCATAACTGGATATATTCCTGAAAGTCCAGGCGACAGCTTCCGCAGCATCGTCGATGGCATCCCTCACGGTCACGGCAGGCAGGAGCCGGTAATTCACGGCGACTACCACAAGTCCCTGCTCCTTAAGAGCTTCCGGGACCGACTTATGCCCTCCGGTAAGACCTCCGCCATGGAACCACACCAGAACGGGACAGTCCCCTCCCTTCTTCGGATGATATACATCCAGTTTCAGCCTTTTCTTCGAATAGGCATCTTTCTTGGTCGAATAGGAAATATCCTTGTCAAGGACATAACTGACATCCTGTCCCAGCGCAGCCAGCGACATAAGGAGGCACAGCAGTGCAATCGTAATTCTCTTCATACCGTAAAATTACGAAAAAAAACAGGAAACCAAGAGCTATTGAACGGATCCTGTGTCTATCAGGTTGTTGAGCAATGCATATACCGTCAGGCCGGCCACAGTCTTGATGCCGGTCTTGCGAGTAATGTTCTTACGGTGGGATATGACAGTGTAGATAGACAGGTTGAACTTGTCCGCGATCTCCTTGTTCAGCATCCCCTGGGCGACGCAGACCAGTATCTCTTTCTCCCTGGCAGACAGTTCCCCGCTCTCTGGACCAGGTTCAACTTGCCTGGAATCGATAGCGTTGCGAATCTTGCGGATGATGAGTGAATGCTCGTCATAAAGGGAAAACGCGCCGTCGTACTGACGAAGGATATCTTCATTCACGGCCGGCCCTTCAAGGGCGACTACGGCCGAGTCACAGACTTCCCCTATGATATTCCGACCTTCCTTCCTCCCATGGAAATCCAGTACCGCCGGATCGATAACCACGACGTCCGGGTCGATATTCCTCAACCGTGCCTTGCCTGACCGTGAGCAATCGTACAGGTTCTCCTCGACCAGGAATTCCCGGGATTCTTCCAGGATGCTTTTGAGTCCCCTCGCGACTATTTCGGAAGGGATGATCAATACCACAGACTTCCTACTTTCCATAGTTCTCGAGATTCAAAACCATAGGGACAAGGATTTCGTTTTCCACATAGGTATGGCGACGGAGATCGTCCTGAAGGTGATAGATGGAAAGCAGAACAGAAATCTTTCCGGAATTGTCGCACTCGGCAGGAAGATACTTCATGACAATGTTCTTCATATCTTCCAGTTTTTCTTCTACGTTTCCGTGGTGTTCTTCAAACTGCGCGATTGAATAATCCCCCGCCCGGCTTCCCTCCAGAATGGATTCCACATATGGGAAAACCACTTCCTCTTCATACGCGAAATGCTTGACGAGCTCTTCCTTGTAGTCCGTGCAGAACTTCCGGATCACTTCCCTGCGTCTCCTCTCGCAAGGAGCGATCAGCCGGTCGAAGGAAGCTTCCAGGTAAGACAGGGCAGCGCCGGTATAGTAGAGATGGGACCCTCGAAGGTAACGGATTATGTCTGAAATATTTCCATGTGCAATATCAGTCTTTGAAGGCACATATTCATTGGAAGAATACACCTTGCATATCAACAGGAAGGTATTTGGATCGATACCGCTCCTGGTACAGGCCTCGGATATCTTCAACCCGGAATACTTCAAGTCGAGCCCTATCCTGGAAACGACTTGGAGAAGGCTGTAGTTGATGTCTATCATGTCCGAAAGGACGGTGTCTGGCGTGAGTATTTCTTTCATATCGCAAAAATACTATTTTTAGCCCGTCAGACAAACAATGCCGTTATGTGGAAACCAAGGAAGGCTATCACCCACGCCAGGAGCATGGTATATACACATATCGCAATCGCCCACCGCCATTTCCCGGTCTCGTTCTTGATGGCCACGAATGTCGCTATGCAAGGGAAATACAAGAGTATGAATATCATGAAAGCGACCGCGGCTGGAAGGCTTATCGAGCCGGCCAGTGCAGACTGGAGCTGGGTATTGTCCTCGGTGGCCGTTCCATCGGAAGCGTACATGACTCCCAGGGTACTTACCACGAGCTCCTTGGCGACGACACCCGACAGCAGGCTGATGTCCATCTTCCAGCTGAATCCGAGCGGCTCCATTGCAGGAGAAACCGCCTTGCCGAACTGGCCTATGTAGGAATGCTCCTGCTGGTAGGCCTCTCCTTTGTCGGAGCGAGGGAAATAACCCAGGCACCATATCACCACGGATCCGATCAGGATAGTCGTGGCCATCTTCTCCAGATACTGCTTGCCCTTCTCCCATGTATGGCGCCAGACGGCCTTTCCGGTAGGGACACGGTAAGGCGGAAGCTCCATCACGAACGGCAGGTTGTCTTCCTTGATGAAACGACTGAGGATGGCTGCCGACAGTATGGCGAACAGTATTCCGAGGAAATAGATCCCCAGCAGCGCCAAGGCAGAACTGCGAGGGAAGAAGGCCCCTGCAAGCAGGACGAAGATAGGGAGCCGGCCTGCGCACGACATGAAAGGAATTATGGCTATGGTTATCAGCCTGCTCTTCCGACTCTCTATCGCCCTGGTTGCCATTATTGCCGGCACGTTGCACCCGAATCCCATGACCATCGGGATGAAGGATTTGCCGTGAAGGCCTATCCTGTGCATCAGGCGGTCCATGATGAATGCCGCACGTGCCATATACCCCGTGTCTTCCATGATTGACAGGAAGAAATAGAGTATCAATATGTTAGGCAGGAACACCAGCACACTGCCGACGCCTGCCACCACTCCATCGACCACAAGGTCCTTGAACCATCCATCTCTCATCAACGTCGCCACGAAATCCCCGAATTTGCCTACCAGGAAGTCTATCCAGTTCATAGGATAGTTCCCGAGGGAGAACGTGGCCTTGAATATCAGGTAGAGGATGACAATGAATATCGGGAAGGCCGCCCATTTGTTTGTGACCACGGAATCTATCTTTTCCGTCCACGACTTATCCCCGACCGGCTCGACATGGCGGACATAGGTCTTGGAAAGCACGTCGTGTATGTAGTTGTATCTCTGTTCGATCCTGGCGGAGTCGGAATCATCGCCCTCGATGATCCGGTCGATGGACACCGGATCGCCCTCGGAGGCATTGTCATAGACCTCCAGCACCGTGTCCAGAAGCTCCGGGATACCATCCCCGGTCCTGCCGACCGTCGGACACACCGGCATGCCAAGCAGCCGGCCGAGCTTCCTGGTGTCGATACTGTCACCCCTTGCCTTCAGTTCGTCGTACATGTTCAGGGCCATCACGGTCCGGAGATTCATGTCCTTCACCTGCGTTGTAAGGTAGAGGTTCCTTTCCAGGTTGGAAGCATCCACGACATTGATGACCACGTCAGGGACGTTCCCGACAAGATTGTCCCGGACGAACTTCTCCTCAGGGGAAAAGGCGGAAAGGGAATATGTCCCCGGAAGGTCCACGAAAAGGATCTTCCTGCCCTTCCATTCGAAACGGCCTTCCTTGGCATCGACGGTTACACCGCTGTAGTTACCGACGTGTTCGTGGCTGCCGGAAGCCAGGTTGAAGATGGATGTCTTGCCGCAGTTGGGATTGCCTACGAGGGCCACCCTGATAGAGCGGAGGTTTTTCCTGTTATATTCCTCCTCGGAAGAGACTTCAATCAAGCCAGCCTCCTCGCGCCGGAGAGACACCTTGTAGCCAAGTATCTCATATTCAACGGGATCCTTGAGGGGAGCGTTCATGATCACATCAACCTTCTTCCCCGGGACGAAGCCCATCTCGATGAGCCTCTTGTGGAAACTGCCTGTCCCGCCCACCTTTTCTACTATTCCGGAAGCTCCGGTCTGTAACTCTGATAGTTTCATCATTGCAAAGTTAGTTTCCATATCCGGGGCATACAATCGCCAAAAGTTGGGATGACATCCTCCTTCGTAGCCATTAATTATAGTTCCTCTTAGGAATATTTTTCCGATATTTGCACGATTCTTAAACAAAAGGAATGACTGAGAAGACGATCAAAGTACTGACCTCAAGGTCCGACGCAGCCCTGGATGTCCAGTGCAAGGATATCATAGGACAGATAGAGAATCCACTGACCACGCTGAGCATCGTGTTTTTCCATGATGCCCGGACCATGGATGATTATCTTGCCTGCGACAGGATCCTGCAGGAAGTCTGCAAGGAATATCTCGGCGAAGACAAGCCGCTCGTAAGCTTCGTGGCGCAGGCTCCGGTGAGCGGAAGGCTCACGGCGGAGGTCCTGTCCATCAACGGAGCCGGAGAGATCGAATGCAACGGGGATTATCTTCTGGTCAATACTCCGGAAGGGAAGGAACTTATCTCCCAGGGCATCCACTTCCCTGGATGCGGAGATATCGGAGAACAGAGTGCCAAAGTATTCTCAAGGATAAGGGAAATACTTGATACAGAAGGTTTTTCTCCATCGGACATAGTCCGCCAGTGGAATTATATCGACCATATCACCCAGGTAAACGACGGGCTGCAGAACTATCAGATGTTCAACGATGCAAGGTCCGCATTCTACAAGGAGGCTGACTGGAGCGGAGGATATCCAGCCGCCACCGGAATCGGTTGCTCCGCAGGCGGGGTGATGGTCAGCATATATGCCGTGAAGGATTCCTCTGTAGAAAGCAAGCCTATCGACAATCCTGTACAGGTACCGGCCCACAAGTATTCCGGCAAGGTGCTGGAGGCAGGAAGGCAGGAAGTCCGCACCACGCCGAAATTCGAGAGGGCCAGGCTGCTCGGAGATACCGTCTATGTCTCGGGAACGGCTGCCATCAAGGGAGAGGACAGCGAGTTTTCCAAGGATGCCAAGGTCCAGAGCGAAAGCCTGATAGACGTGGTGGAGCACCTCGTTGCCCCGGAGAACATAGCTCCCGGATGCAAGGGGTTCAAGTTCGATATGCTGAGGGTATATGTCAAGTACCCCGAAGACACGCCAGCCATCATGGAATGCCTCGGAAACCACTGGAAAGGAGTCCCGATGCATTTCCTGATAGCTGACATCTGCCGCCCTGAGCTGCTGCTCGAACTGGAAGGCACAGGCAAGGTCATCTGAGGATATGGAAAGCGGGAAAAGGTTCCTGGAATGCTGCTGCACCAACGTTTCCGAAGCCGTCGAGGCGGAAGCCGGAGGGGCTTCAAGGATAGAACTTTGCACCGACCTTTCCTGCGGCGGGGTCACCCCGGAGCGCCGCACCATTGAAGAAACTCTCCGTAAAGTCAGTATCCCGGTCAATGTCCTCGTACGCCCTCGCGGCGGGAATTTCGTATATTCAGAACCGGAAATCCAAAGCATCGCGGACGGAATCGCGATGTGCAAGGCTCTGGGCGTCAATGCCGTAGTCATCGGTGCCCTGGATCCGGAGGGTAATGTCGATACCCGCGTCATGGGATTCTTCATGGAAAAGGCGGAAGGGCTGCAGGTCACTTTCCACAGGGCCTTCGATGAATGCCGCGACCCTTTCAAGGCATTGGAAGATATCATATCCCTTGGCTGCCACAGGCTCCTCACCGCAGGCCATGCAGCGAACGTAAACGAAGGCCTGGAGACACTCCGGGAGCTGAAAGAGGCTGCAGGAGACAGGATAACGATCCTCGCCGGTTCCGGCGTAAGGCCTGCGAACATCGCCCATCTGGAAGAATATACCGGAATAAAGGAATTCCACTCCTCCTCCCATGGCCCCGACGGCCTGACTTCAAGGGAAATAGTGGCCAGGATGGTCCGGCGCGGCTAAAACAGGAGGCTTCCTGTGTGGAATACCAGGAATGCCACCACCCACGCCAATATGAGGGAATGCACAACCGAGAACAAGGCCCATTTCCATCCTACCTCCTTCCTGAGGGTGCTAATTGTAGCCACACAAGGGAAATAAAGCAGCACGAACAGCACGAATGCAAGGGCCACGGCCTTGTTCATCCCGGCACCTTCGACCATCGCCTGGGACAGGGATTCGTTGTCTTCGGTATGGTAAAGGATGCCCATCGTGCTGACGATGGCCTCCTTGGCCGGAAGTCCGGTCAGGAGGCAAACGTTCATCTTCCAGTCGAATCCGAGCGGCTTCATCACAGGCTCCATCCCCTTCCCTATGTCACACAGGTAGGATTCTTCCTTGTATTTCCCGTCCTGGGTCCTGTCCGTCGGGAAATACTCAAGCGCCCAGATTATGACAGACGCCGCAAGGATCACGGTGGTAATCTTGTGGAGATAGTCCGAGGTCCTTTCCCAAACGTGGTTCCAAGTGCTCCTCAAAGCAGGTTTGCGGAAAGCCGGAAGTTCCGAAACATAATCGTCGGACTCCTTGCGGAACCATCTGGTTCGCTTCATCACTACGGCGAAAAGGATTGACAGCAATACTCCCGTCAGGTATATCCCTATCATCACCAGGGCCTTGGATCGGGCGAAGAATGCCCCCACGAACAGCATGTATACCGGAATCCTGGCAGAACAGGACATGAACGGGATCATCAGCATCGTGAGGGTCCTGTCCTTCGGGCTGTCGATAGACTTGGCGGCCATGATCGCCGGAACATTGCATCCGAAGCCGAGCAGCATCGGAACGAAGGACTTGCCGTGAAGGCCGATCCTGTGCATGATCTTATCCATCAGGAATGCCGCCCTGGCCATATAGCCGGTGTCCTCCAGCAATGAAAGGAATATGAAGAGTATGAATATGTTAGGCAAGAAAGAAATGACCGCTCCGCAGCCTTGGACGACACCATCTACCAGCATGCTCGACAGCCAGCCTGGCGGGAGGACTCCCGAAAGCCAGTTGCAAAGCAGGGCGACCCCTTCCTCGATCCATCTCTGCGGCCAGGCTCCAAGGGCGAAAGTGGCTTCGAAGACCAGGAGAAGCACCACCAGTAGCAGCGGAAGGCCTATCAGGCGGTTTGTAAGGACAGCATCTATCTTCTGTAGCAACGTGTGGTCCGAATTGTCGGAACTGTGCTGCAAAGTCTCGACCAATGCTCCGTGGACATATCCGTGACGGGCCTTGCGTATAAGGGATTCCGGGCTTTCTCCCAGTTGCCTGGCCAGGGTCTCGGACTCGACGCGTGCTGCCTCGACGATCTTCGACGCCTTCGGGTATCCTTCCAAAGCCGGAATGATGTAATGAGGGTCCTCGAGCAGGCGGACAGCCAGGTAGCGGTCATGGTAGGTGTCCGAAAGCCCCGGCGAATCGGAGATCAGGGCGGTTATCCTGTCGATGGCCTTGTCCACATCCTGGCCGTAAGGCACGTGGACGTGCTTCTTCCCAGGCTGGCGATAGGTTTCCACAATCAGCGAAAGCAACCGGCTGAAACTCTCCTCGGACTGGTCCAGGACCGTTGCCGGGAAGCCCATCATCTCTCCGAGGGTTACATAGTCAAGGGAATGTCCGGTGGCCAGGAGACGGTCGTAACCTGCGAATGCGAGAACGGCCTTGGAGTCCATATCGATCAGCCTGGAAGTGAGCCTCAGGTTGTTTTCCAGGGACATGGAATCGACGATATCCAACACCACCGAAGGCTTGTTGGAGAGGATCTTCCTGCCGACATGGACATGCTCGCCGCAATAGTTCACGAAACATATCAGATACTCCCCGAACTCGATGGTGACGGATTGACGGCCGGAAAAGGCCAGCATTCCATCTCCGGGTTCGTGGCCGATTACATCGACCAGGATATTCTTATGTTTACCCGCAGCCAGTTCGCATTCGCTGCAGTTGAGATTGCATTGGACCATTGCAGCACAAAGATAGAGAATTATTCATTATCTTTGAATGTCATTATCGGATATGGTATCTCTCTGGAGAATATTCTGCGTGTTCGCGAAGATCGGAGCCTTCACCATCGGCGGGGGTTACGCGATGATTCCAATCATCCGTGACGAACTCGTAAAGAGAGGTTGGCTGACAGACGAGGAACTCCCCGACATCATCGCCCTGGCCCAGTCGGCACCGGGCGTACTGGCCGTGAACATGTCTATATTCGCCGGGTACAAGATGCGCGGCACCAAGGGCAGCATAGCGGCCACGCTTGGCTCCATACTCCCGTCCTTCCTGACAATCCTGCTCATCGCGATGGTATTCTCGGGATACAAGGACAATCCTGTCGTGGAAAGGATATTCAAAGGCATCAGGCCTGTGGTGGTATCCCTTATCATAGTCCCAATGATCAACATGGCGAGGAAGGGCAACAAGACATGGTGGGCATGGCTTATCTCGGCCGTCACCCTGGTCGCAGTAGCCTTCCTGGGGTTCTCGCCGATCTGGATCCTGCTCGTGCTGATAGTACTGGCGGTGTTGTTCACGATGTTTAAGGAAAGGAGGGCCGGAAATGGTTGATCCTACCTTGTTCCTGCAGCTGTTCTGGGTTTTCTTCGTCATCGGGCTGTTCACCTTCGGCGGAGGATACGCGATGCTTTCGCTCATACAGACCCAGGTAGTGGTCACCCATACCTGGCTGACGGAAAGTGCTTTCACCGACATAGTGGCTATATCGCAGATGACTCCGGGACCTATCGGGATCAACTGCGCGACCTACGTGGGCTACGAGGTCCTGCACAATGCCGGAGCAAGCCACCTGCTCAGCATCGCCGGCTCCGCTACGGCCACCCTGGCGGTGGTGCTGCCTTCCTTCCTGATAGTCCTTACTATGGTGAAATTCTACAACAGGTTCAAGGACAACAAGATATTCGAGGGGGTGATGGGGTGGATCAGGCCGGCCGTGGTCGGACTCATCGGAGCAGCCGGAATAATCCTGATGTTCAAGGTTGCATGGAGCGGGACTCCCCTGCTTTCGGGTTTCGACTTCAGCATAGTCAAGGAGAATTTCCCGCACTGGAGCAGCTGGCTGCTGTTCGCCGCAGCCGTCATAGCTTCCCTGTGCTTCAAGATAGGTCCTATCCTGATAATAATCGCCGGGGGAATCCTGGGGTTCATATTATACTGACAATACAACAATAAACGATATCTGAAAATGAAAAGATTGTTTACCATCATCGGCCTCGCCTGCCTGCTGCTGCCTGCGACCCTGGCTGCGAAGAAGCAGGTGACGGTTATCAACGTGATCCCTTATCCGCAGAGCGTGGAGATCGGGAAAGGCAGTTTCAAGGCTTCCGGAGCCAACTTCAACTGTGACCTGAACATCGATGTGAAGAGCCAGAAAGCCATCAAGGAGTTCGCCGACAAGATTACCTTCGTCAGCGGAAGGACTTGCTCTTTCGCTGTACCTGTCGGCCTGTCCGATTCATTCGCGAGCGGGAAGATCAAAGGCTTCCTTTTCCTGAAGGATGATTCCCTTAGCCCGGAGGAGTATTCGATAGAGATAACGAAGAAGTCCTGCCTGGTGAAGGCGTCCTCCCACGCTGGATTCCTCAATTCGATCGCAACCCTCAAGCAGCTTACGTCGACTTCCATCTTCGGCAGTAAGGTGGACCCGAACGAAAAGTTCCTCTTCCCTTGCCTGAAGATCCAGGACAAGCCAAGGTTCGCATACAGGGGAATGCACCTCGACTGCTCGCGGCATTTCTTCTCCGTCCAGGAGGTGAAGAAGTATCTCGACGTCATGGCACTCCACAAGATGAACCGCTTCCACTGGCATCTGACCGACGACCAGGGATGGAGAGTGGAAATCAAGAAATATCCTAGACTCACCGAGATAGGCGCCTTCCGCAACGGCACCGTGGTCAAGAAGGATTGGAACAGCAACGACGGCATCCGCTACGGAGGCTACTACACCCAGGATCAGATGAAGGACATCGTCGCCTATGCCGACAAACTAGGGATCACCGTCATCCCGGAGATCGACCTTCCTGGTCATATGATGGGAGCCCTCGCGGCTTATCCCGAACTCGGATGCACCGGAGGCCCGTATGAGGTATGGACACGCTGGGGCATCTCCGACCAGGTCCTCTGCCCTGGCAAGGAAGCCATGTTCACCTTCCTCGAAGATGTATTCACGGAGCTTATGGACATCTTCCCTTCCGAATATATCCACATCGGAGGCGACGAGTGCCCGAAATCGGAATGGGAGAAATGCCCTGAATGCCAGGCTCGCATCAAGGAACTGGGCATCAAGGGGACGAAGGAACATACCGCCGAACAGCTCCTGCAGAGCTACGTGACCGCCAGGGTGCAGAAGTTCCTGAACGACCACGGCCGCAAGATCATCGGCTGGGACGAGATCCTGGAAGGTGACCTCGCAAAGGGTGCCACGGTGATGTCCTGGAGAGGTGTCAAGGGCGGAATCCAGGCTTCCTCGATGGGTTTCGACGTGATCATGACCCCGAACACTTACTGCTACTTCGACTATTACCAGTCCCAGGACAAGGACAAGGAACCGTTCGGCATCGGAGGTGACCTGCCACTTGAAAAAGTCTATGGCTACGAACCGCTGGAGGGCCTTGACAGCGACCAGCAGAAACACATCCTCGGAGTCCAGGCCAATCTCTGGACCGAATACATCGCCACTCCGGAGCATCTCGAGTACATGCTCCTGCCTCGTCTGGACGCCCTCAGCGAAATCCAGTGGTGCGATCCGTCCAGGAAAGACCTGGAAAGGTTCAAGACTGCCTTGAAGGACAATCTCTTCAAGATTTACGACACAATGGGCTTCAATTACCGCAACTTCTGATAATGAATATGGATATGAAAAGACATCTCCTCAGAGCTTTCGCCTGCTTCGCTGCAGCGGCGATGGTTCTCGGTTGCCAGAGTGCAGCCAAAAAGGCAGCGAAAGAGGCGGCCGCGGCAGCAGCCGCAGAGCAGGCACGCCAAGATTCCATAGCGGCCGCACTGCAGGCCCAGAAGGAAAAGACTGCAGATGAGTTGTTCGCCAAACTCCCGGAAGAGCCGGTGTTCGACATCGAGACAAACCTCGGAACCATCAAGGTCAAACTGTATTCAAAAACCCCGAAGCATCGGGACAACTTCGCCAAGCTCGCGCTCAAAGGCTACTACGACGGACTTCTCTTCCACAGGGTCATCAACAACTTCATGATCCAGGGAGGAGACCCGAATACCAGGAATACGACGCAGGAAGGCAAGCAGACCTGGGGACAGGGAGGCCCGGGCTACACGATTCCGGCCGAATTCGTACCTGAATACAAGCACAAGAAGGGTGCTTTGGCCGCTGCGCGCCGCGGAGACGTTGCCAACCCGAAGAAGGAGTCTTCCGGCTCACAGTTCTATCTCGTCCAGAGCCCGGAGAGCTGTGCACAGCTGGACGGAGAGTACACTGTATTCGGAGAAACCATCCAGGGCATCGATATCATCGACAGGATAGCGTCAGTCGCTACGGAGGTGAACGACAGGCCGAAGATGGAGGTCAAGATCAAGAGCATTTCCCTTGACAAGAGCTGTCTGCCTGAAGAGTAACTTTGATTTTTGTCGCAATTTATTGTCTTTTAGGCTAAAGAATCTTTTTGACTTATAAAACTATCCTTTAAGACAAAACTAAATGCAAATAGATTGCTTATGGTATCTAATTTGTTTATATTTGCATCGAATAGTTTTTTCATAGGTTAAGTTTTAGGTTAGAATTGCGAACACCCTCTGCCGTGAAGGCACAGGGTGTTCATCTTGTTTAGAATAGTGTAAAATTGCAGCTATCTTGTAGGGCTAAAGGCCCTGATTACACCGCTTACTTAGAATTTTGATAAATTAAAAATCCGGCCCGGAAAATTCCGGACCGGATTGATTCTTGCGATCAGTCCACTGATTAGTCGCTGAGGGAGTAACGGCGGAAAGCAACCACCTTTGCCTCAGGATCTACAGACTTGATGTAAGTAGCGACGGAGACCTTCTCATCGGACTGGACGAAATCCTGGTTCTCGAGGGTATTCTCCTTGAGGAACTTCTGGACACGGCCATTGGCGATGTTCTGGACCATCTGCTCAGGAAGGTTTGCAGCCTTCTCGGCGCCGACGGTGGCGATGATCTCGCGTGCCTGTGCTGCCTGCTCAGGAGTGATCCAACCCTTTGCGATGTTGGACTCGATGTGATCCTCGCTGTTGACAAGGGCAGGATTGATACCGACCTTCTTCAGTGCAGCGTCGACAGCCTTCTGAACCTGCTCGTCCTTCGTCTTCTGGATAGCTACTGCGCGCTCGTTGTCGATGACCTCCTTAGGGCAGTCTGCCTCGGAGACAGCGACAGGGTTCATGGCGGTAATCTGCTGGGCGATAGCCCTGCCGAGTTCCTCAGGAACAACCTTGTTGAAAGAAACGATAGCGCCGAGCTTGCCGTTGAAATGGACATAATGTCCTACGAACGGAGCCTGGAGAGCAGCGTAATATGCAAGGACGTGCTTCTCACCGGTCTTTCCGGTCTGGGCGGAGATTTCCTCCTCGACGGTGTGGCCGTTGGAGCACTTGCAAGCCTTGAGAGCCTCTGCGTCTGCAGGGAACGATGCGATGGCAGCGTCAGCGATCTCAGCGGCAAGAGTCTTGAAATCAGGGGTTGCGGAGACAAAGTCGGTCTCGCAGCCAAGGCAGACGATGATAGCCTTGTCGCCTTCTGTGCGGACAAGTACGGAGCCTTCGGAAGTCTCGCGGTCAGCCCTCTTGGCAGCGACGAGCTTACCCTTCTCACGGATGATGCCTACAGCCTTCTGGAAGTCGCCTTCAGCCTCGATGAGAGCCTTCTTGCAATCCATCATACCGGCAGACGTCATCTGACGAAGTTTCATTACGTCTTTAGCAGTGATTTCCATATTCGTTATTTTTAATCGTTCAACGGAGTTTATTCAGCCTTAGGAGCCTCCTCGACAGGAGTCTCTTCCGGTGCCGGTGCTGGTTCCGGTGCAGCCTCAGGTGCAGGTGCTGCAGCCTCAGCCTCTACATCGACTGGCTTGGCGTTCTTGCGAGCGCGGAGCTTCTTGCCGGTAGGGTTGACGAGGGCTTCGCCTTCAGCGGTCTCTTCGGTAGCTTCCTTCTCCTTCTCGAGCTTCCTCTCGCTCAGGCCTTCCTCGATGGCCTTGCAAAGGATATTCATGATGAGCTCGATGGACTTCGTAGCGTCGTCGTTAGCCGGTATCACATAATCAATCGGGGTAGGATCGCAACATGTGTCAACCATTGCGAATACCGGTATGTTGAGGCGGTTGGCCTCCTTGACGGCGTTGGCTTCCTTCTGGATATCAACGACGAAAAGTGCTGATGGGAGACGGCTCATGTCCCTGATGGAACCGAGGTTCTTCTCCAGCTTCTCTCTCTGACGGTCGATCTGCAGACGCTCCCTCTTGGCGAGCTTCTCGAAGGTACCGTCTTCCTTCATCTTGTCGATGGTGTTCATCTTCTTGACAGCCTTGCGGATGGTCGGGAAGTTGGTAAGCATACCGCCCGCCCAGCGCTCGGTTATCGATGGCATGTTGACTGCCGTTGCCTTCTCAGCAACGATCTCTTTCGCCTGCTTCTTGGTGGCGACGAAGAGGATCTTGCGGCCTGAGCGCGCAAGTTCTTTCATTGCATCGGCAGCCTCGTCTATCTTGACGATGGTCTTGTGCAGGTCGATGATGTGGATCCCGTTCTTCTGGTCGAAGATGTAAGGGGCCATCTTAGGATTCCATTTCCTGGCCATGTGACCGAAATGTACACCTGCATCAAGAAGTTCTTGGAAATTTGTGCGTGGCATTTTAAATGTCTTTTTTCTTTTTTAATTACTCTTTCCTTCAATCTCCGGGTAGTGGCCTGGCCAGTCCCAGGGATTTTCCGCAGTCTCGGCATCCTGCCAAAAGGGCCGGATTGTTTGCACCGGACTGTGCATTATTACATAAATCAGCTCTGTCAGCTGCAGCAAACTAACGCTTGCTGAACTGGAAGCGTGCGCGTGCACTTGGCTGACCCGGCTTCTTTCTTTCCACCTCGCGGGCGTCACGTGTCAGGAAGCCTTCGGCCTTGAGGGCAGCACGGTAGGCCTCACGGTCGAGTTCGCTCAGGGCGCGGGAGATTCCGAGCCTGATCGCCTCTGCCTGGCCTTTGGTACCACCACCGACGACATTGATCTTGACGTCGAACTGACCTTCGGTCTTGGTGACAGCGAAAGGCTGGTTCACGATGTAACGGAGGGACTCTTCTGCGAAGTAATCATCCACAGTGCGACCGTTGATTGTGATGTTGCCTTTCCCTTCTGCGAGATAAACACGGGCTACAGCTGATTTACGTCTTCCAAGGGCGTTTTTCTGTTTCATTTGCTCCGTTAGATTTCGTTCAACTTAATTTCTCTAGGGTTCTGCGCCTGGTGCGGGTGCTCAGGACCTGCATAAACGTACAGGTTGTCCAGAAGCTTTGCGCCAAGACGGGTTTTAGGGAGCATCCCTTTTACGGACCTCCTCACGAGTTCAGCAGGCCTCTTTGCGAGGATCTCCTTCGGAGTCGTGAAACGCTGGCCACCCGGGTAACCGGTGTAGCGAGTGTAAACACGATCAGTCATCTTGTCTCCCTTGAGGGATACCTTCTCAGCGTTGATGACGATGACGTTGTCACCGCAGTCGACATGAGGGGTAAACCCTGGCTTGGTCTTTCCGCGAAGGACAAGAGCAACCCTGGAAGCAAGACGTCCGAGTGCCAGATCCGTGGCATCGATAACGACCCACTCCTTGTTCACAGTCGCCTTGTTGAGCGATACTGTTTTGTAGCTAAGTGTGTCCACTGTCTTGATCTTTAATGGTTTAACTAATAATAATTGCGATCCCTACACATTATAGGGGTCGCAAAGGTAGGAAATATTTTCTATTTTTGCAAAAAAGAAGCACTACACCGATGAGAATAGGCAATATAGACCTCGGAGACAAGCCTGTGCTCCTGGCCCCGATGGAGGACGTCACTGACGCATCCTTCAGAGGAATATGCCGCGAGCAGGGAGCCGACATGGTGTACACCGAATTCATCCCTTCCGAGGGACTGATCCGGGACGCCAGGAAAGCCTATGAGAAAATGAAGACTTCCGACGCGGAGGCTCCGATCGGAATCCAGATATACGGAAGCGATCCGGACGCGATGGTAGAGGCTGCCAGGATGGCCGACCATGCCACCGAACTCGTGGGAGGACACGGATGCGACCTGATCGACATCAACTTCGGCTGCCCCGTGAGCAAGATAGCCGCCCGCGGAGCGGGATCGGGCATGATGAAAGACCCGGACAAGATGGTGCTCATTACCAAGCGGATCGTAGAGGCTGTCAGCAAGCCCGTCACGGTCAAGACAAGGCTCGGATGGGATGACAAGTCAAAGATCATCGTGGAACTGGCCGAGAGGCTCCAGGACACCGGAATCAAGGCCCTGACCATCCACGGGCGCACCCGCTGCCAGATGTACAAGGGCGAGGCCGACTGGACCCTCATCGGAGAAGTGAAAGCCAATCCGAGGATGAATATTCCCATAATTGGCAACGGTGACATCAATTCCGCCGTCAAGGCGAAGGAATGCTTCGACAGATACGGGGTGGACGGGATCATGGTTGCAAGGGCATCCTTCGGCCGGCCTTGGATATTCAAGGAAATCAAGCATTATCTCACCACCGGAGAAGAGCTTCCGCCTCTTGGAGTAAGGGAGAGGGTGGAACTTGCGAAAAGGCATCTGCAGCTGTCACTGGACCTGAAGGGAGTGCCTACCGGGGTATATGAGATGAGGCGGCACCTGAGCTGCTATTTCAAGGGCCTGCCGGATTTCAAGGAGACGAGAATGCGACTCGTGACGGAAAACGATCCGCAGGAAGTATTCCGCATCCTGGATCAAATCGCAGAAAAATGGGGAGAAACCCAAATTTCCGAATCAAGCAGTGTCTACGGCCTGTAGTTTTTCGTATCCTACATATTTCTTTAAACTTATTGGAGTTTTAAGAAAATAATGAACATTTTTACTATTATTAAACGTTTTTTATAAACAAATAATAATCGCCAACATTATGAAACATATTGGTCATTTCCTTATTGTATTATTTGCATTATTTTACATTTCCTCATTTTTCGGTAACTAAATTCCTATTATTTACATTCAATGCCACAATGGAACGATTAAGGAAATATATCATTATTACTACCTTGATTTTTATTTGTCACCGACTGGGAGCACAGGAGGTCAAGTTACCGCGTTCTGTCCTTGATATTGATGTCGATCTCTCCACTTCAATGCTAGAAAATGAACGTTTGACAGGGATAATGATTTCAGTGCCACCTGGTTATTCTGCAATTGAAGACTGGCTTATCATCGGAGGGAACAGGAATGAGGATGGGATACCCTCACAAGCATTCGGCTGCAGGTACTTGATGCTAAGCAGTGATGGAAAAGCATTGATTGCAATTGGACATTCAATACCTGTTGTCTTTTCCGGACTGGATGATAATTTTAGAAAGCGACTGGAGGAATTGACTCGCAGGATAACAGTCAGTTCAGATTCTACCCCTCCAAAATTAACGACTTTGTCAGGAGAGTGGGTAAAAAAAGCTTTTGAGGCAGATTCTCTATTCATTTACGAAGCTCCTACGGAAATAACTCTCTATCAAATTATTAGCGGCAATTATTCAGAACCGGAGATAGAGTCTATACGTAAAAGCAGGTATCCATATTGTGATATGATACGTCTTTCTACAAAGGAGGGGTGGTATCTAGATATGGCCATAATGCTTTGCGAGGAAGGCAAGGAGTACTTGCCATGCTATATAGAACAACTTTCCGGCAATGTCCGATTCAACAGGGAGCGGATGCGCGAAATATGGCAGGTAAAATAATTGAACGGCCTGTAATTTTTCGTATCTTTGCATCCTATGCTTGACAAGGTCATTCTGGCACCATATTATCTCACCCTGAAGCTGCGGCACACCCTGTACGACCACGGCATATTCAAGGTCAGCAAATGCGAAGTCCCTACGATCTGCGTAGGCAACATCACCGCCGGCGGTACCGGCAAGACACCTCACACCGAAATGATCCTCAGGACCCTCCTGAAGAGCGACGACTGGGCCTACAGCAATATCGCCGTACTGTCCAGGGGGCACAAGCGCAACTCCAAGGGGTTCCAGATAGTCGAGAGGGATGGCTCCGTCAAGGAATATGGGGACGAACCCCTGCAGATCAAGAAGAAGTTCCCTGCCGTCACGGTGGCAGTGGACAGGCACAGGGTCAAGGGATGCGACATACTCTGCCATCCGGAGAAACTCAAGACAGAGAAACGTGCACGCCACTGCGCCGACGCCCAGATACCTCCGGCCGACATGATAGTCCTGGACGACGCTTTCCAGTACAGGTCCCTCAGGGCTTATTTCAATATAGTCCTGGTAGATTACAACCGCCCTACTTACAAGGACAAACTGCTGCCATTCGGAAGGTTGAGGGATCTTCCGCAGCGCTTCCATGCGGCGGATGTGATCATCGTCTCCAAATGCCCCGCTTACCTGGAAGACGAACAGAAGACCCAGTGGGCGAAGGCCTTCGGACTCAAGGACTATGATGTCACTACCTGCCGCGGAACCGACAGGAAGGGCGCGGAGAAGACCTTGCTCTTCACCACGATATGGTACAATTCCCTGCAGCCTATCTTCGAAGAGGCCGATCCGAGGTACGCTTATTCCCAGAAACTGGTGCTGTTCTCGGGCATTGCCAAGGATACTCCGCTGAGGATGTACCTCAGCGACGAGCACAAGATCGTCAGGCATTTCAGGTTCGCCGACCACCACAACTACAACAAGGTGGACATCAACAAGATAATGAAGGCTGTCCGGGAGCATCCGACGGCCGTGGTCGCCACCACCGAGAAAGACAGCCAGAGGGTGCTTGATTATCCGCGCATCCCGAAGGACCTGAAGGTCCGCCTGTTCCAAGTCCCGATCGAGGTGGGCTTCCTTTCAGAACACGAAAAAGCGGTCTTCGAGGAAACCCTGATGACCGCCTTGAACGATTTCAAGAAGGATTATTGATCCTCCCCTAATAGATATTGTCCTTTACCGCCTGCGGAATCGTAGTCTTGCGGTAAGTATCCGTTTCGGAGCCTCCGTTGGTGGTCAGAGTCATCTGGTCACCTTCCATGGCAACGGTATAGACACTCCCCCACGGCTTTCCGCTTTCATAGGTACCGGACAGTGATTCTCCGGAAAGCTGGTACGTACCCTTGAAATAGGTGTACCTGCCTTCGCCGATCATCTGGTACAGTTCGAAAGTCTTCTCAGCTGTGAAATTGATGTACACGGCAATCGGAGTCCCTCCGATTGAAGCTCCTCGGGTGGTTATGGAAGTAAGTTCCCATTCACCGGTCACATCGATGGCCTTGGAAGGCTCCTCCCTGTGACCTTTGCAGCCTGCCAGCGCAAGGGCGGCGACCGCTATGATTAAAAACCGTTTGAACATCATAACCAACCTCCTGTTCCGTTACCACCGTCAACCTCGCGGGCGACAAGTGAGACAACCTGTTCGAGTTTCATACCTCCAGGAGGATTGGATCCTCCACCGAGGTGGTCACCACCACCGACGGCATCCACATAGATCTTTCCGGACCCCGTCTTGGTAGGGTGGATATAGAGCCTTCCGAACTGGACATAAGCATAGCATTCTCCTTCCGGAACCGGAACGTATTTGCCGCTTGCCGTGCCGGTGATCTTCTGGAGCCCCAGGGCGTCGATAGTGGCCTGAGGGACCTGTACTTCCAGATATGTCAGACTCACCGAAGCGGTTCCGAACACCGAAGAGATGTCGATGTACTGTGACTTGCCGGTCGTTGCAGTAAGGCACGGTGTTCCTTCGATCTTCATCATAAGCCTCCATGCATCGATCATTCCCGTACCCATCTGATGATAGTAAGGTGCAAGCGGCAGATCCTTATGACCGTATGCATAGGTCTTCGATGTCTTGCTGCCTATTCTCTGGTCTATGTCGTTGACTGAAGAAAGGATCATTCTCTTGAACTCGTCACGGGTGAATTTCTTACCGAGCTGCTTGGCATAAGACAAGGCAAGGGCGACCACGCCTGAAACGTGAGGGCAGGCCATCGAAGTGCCCTGCATATAACCGTAGTCCAAACCCTTGCTGCCGCTTGACTCTCCCAACTCATAAAGTTCGGAAGGCAAGGTGGAAAGGATCATAGACTTGAAGTTGCCGGATGAATGGTAGGCTTCTCCACCCGGAGCCGAAATGTTACAACCAGGACCATAATTGGTATAGTAGGCTGGCAATCCGTCAGGCCCGAAGGCAGAAACCGAAATTATATCATAGAAAGCCCCCGGATAATGGGCATAATCATGAGCTTCGTTTCCAGCCGCGAAGATCGCTATGTTGCCATCCAGGACATCATTGTTCCGGCAAGCCTCGAAATAATGGACTGCATCGATCTCCATCGAGCCGACCGCCCTGATATATGCGTCGTCGGACTGGAAAGCCGAAGTGTAACCGAAAGAACAGGAGATGATCGAAGCACCCATATCGGCGGCATACTTGATAGCCCTGGAGCCCGCAGAAGCACTACCGCCACGGATGCCCGAGAATACCTGACAGGACATTATCCTGCAACCGTCACCTGCACCGGATCCTCCTGCGACTCCGCATACACCCTTGCCGTTGTTGTTGACGGCAGCGATGGTGCCGGCACAATGGGTTCCATGGCCTGAATCTCCATCGCCTGCCGCATTGACAATAGCCCAGGTGATAGGACCATTATCTACGAAATTATATCCGTAAACGTCATCTATATAGCCATTTCCGTCGTCATCGACTCCGTTCCCCGGGACCTCCTTGGAATTCACCCACATGTTGGCCTGAAGGTCCGGATGGGAATGCTTCACACCTTCATCTACAACGGCGACGATGATGGACGGGTCGCCACAAGTAAGGTTTGCCCAGACATCTGAAACATTGACGTCTGCCCCGGCCATTGACGTCTTGGAGATGGACGCGCTTCCGCCGTTCTTGTAATTCCACTGGTTGATGAGCATTGGATCGTTGAACGTAGCAGCCGTCGCGCGGGTGTCTGAAGAAGATTCCGGATAAACCGTACCATCATATTCCTTCCTCGCTATTGATTCAAGCTGGACCAACTGGACAGAACGAACCTTGGAGAGGGTATGGGCGACCTTCTCTACGGAAGAACCGTCTTCTATGGTAGCTTCATACCAACGGTCAAGGCCGAAGCGTGCTTCAAGTTCTTCTTTGCCTGGTGTACTCGGGAAAACACGCTGCAGCGTTACGCCTTTCTGTGCCTCTATTTCCGAAATCTCGGAAGCAGTAGGTACCGAGGCGAATTTCACGGCCAGCGCATCCCCGACGATTTCGTCACCAAGACGGACGATCGGGGCTGCCTGGGCTTCGACTTCACCTTCTATTGCCTCTCGGTTGCAAGAGAACAATACCAGTGAGGCCAGAAACGCAACTGATAATTTGAAGTATTTCATTTCTTGTTTTTTTACGACAAGAGGCCCGGCGACGGATCGTCGGGTCTCATTTGTCGCATTATCAATAGTTTATACTATCTTATAGTAGTGGTGCGTGATTCTCTAAGAGCGCGGCTTGCCTTCGTACTCCTGTCGTAGGAAACGGAGACATTGGCGTTGACTGCCTGGGCGTCACGTTCGATTTGAACCTTTGCCTTTTCGAAAGAACGGAGGCCGGAAATGATATTCAGATCCTCAACACGGCCGTTTCCGCTATTAGCAACCGGCTTGACAGCTGTTGTAGAAGCAGCAGAAGGCAGAGTGATCTTGAAGGATCCGTCATCATTGGTAAAATACCACTTCCCGAGACCTGGTATACCGATGTAAACCTCTTCTGCCGGGAAAGTAATCACACCATTCTCGAGCTTTCCAGAAGGTTCGGTTTGAATAAGGAAGAATCCGTAAGACTGATTGACACAAACACCGTAATCCTGCTCGGCAATAACAACCTTATTAGGATTTGTTGCATCGACTATCACTTCAGTATTCTTCCAGTTGCCACCTTCATATGGTGCCATATCTTCCTTATTAAGACCAAAGAACTTGGCTGCAACCTCCTGCTGGTAACCGGTAATCATATAGAAACCAGGGGTTTTAGCCTCTTCATATACATCACAGGTAGCAGTTACAGTAGGCTTGCTGAAGAGAGGTGTGCAGAAGCCATCTACGATAGTTCCCTTTCCAAGGCTCTTCCATACATAAGGAAGCTTTTCAGTCTTGAAAGTCTCGTAAACGAACTTGTCCTCACTGCCATTAGTTGCCCAAACAACGACTGCATACTCAGTGTTGGCAGCCAAACCGGAGGCAACGTCATAGTAACCACCTTCACCATTGATAGCAGCAAGCGTTTCCTCACCTACAGCATATTTTTCAGAGTTGTACTTGATAGTACTGAGGAGAGAATTCGACAGTTTGTCAGTCGGAACAACTGCCAAATGAGCCTCTGTGATATCAGAGCCATATACTGCAAAAGCGAAAGAAGTGTACTGATCGTAGTCGCCAGTCTCCGTGTAACGGACAGGGGTTGCTTCGGTAAGTACATTGATATCAACTGCATATTCCTCTGTATCACCAGCAGCGATATGGCGGAAGGTTGTAGAAGCGTTGTTCTGCGGCTTGTCCTTATCATCATATGCAACTGCAACCAATGTATACTCGGCAGTCTTGTCCAATTGGACACCAAGGGTGGCATACTTGACAGCTTCTTCCTCATCAATCTCAAAATCGGAGAATGTAACTACACCTTCTTCGGTACCAGCTGTGATAGCTTCAATCTTGTAACCTACCTGGGTGGCGGTAAGTTCACCTTCGTATACGGCATACTTGATTTTCGCTACATCTACACCAGCCTCGACATAAATCGGAGTCACACCTTGAACTGTATAGTCAGTTCCAAGATCCAGACTATAGTCTACGCGCAGGTAACCGTTGGCTATACCGACGACGGAATTTTCACAGAAACCATACCAGTAATTGGTTCCCTCGATGTCATAAACCAAGTTGAAATAGAACCCGCCATGGCCATCGTAATAGCTCAGTTTGTAGCTCTCACCATACTTCGCAACGAACTCGAGGAAAGACCCAAGGTCATTACTTTTAACATCAAGATAGTGGTGATAGTAGTCAGAGAAAAGAACAGCACAAGGATGATCGACACCTACTTCAGATCCTGGGAGTTCGTATCCAGTCCTGCCAAGAGGAACCTCCACTGGCTGGTATGTCTTATCTTCTATTTCGTACGTCTGATTAGGATACCAAACGAACTTGATTTCGGCATCAGACATCCAAATTCCACCTTGATCAGGAACAACCGTTCCATAACGGACTCCATTCACTTCATAATACTGAATGGTTCCCTCTATATCCCAAGAAGCCTCACTGTAGCCGAAATCACCGAGGAAGTCATTATTTACATGGAATTGGACTTTGGTAGGTTTTCCAGATTCGTCTTTCAACGTCACCATCTCCACGATCAGCACCGAGAAATCAAGTGCAATCGCTCCTTCATTGTAGAGCGAAGCATATTGATTGTCTTCAATCTGGACGGAGAAAGAGTAATTAACACCGACCTTCGCGTTAGGGAAGGTTACGACAAGTTCCGTCTCAGACTGTCCGTCAGCGAAGTTGATGGTTCCGAAATTAAACACTCCGTCTTCAGATGAAGTAGCGGTGAACGGGACGGTGATGGCTCCCGTACTGTTGGTCCTGGAAACCGTAATGGTGACCGAACGGTCCATGGTAGGATCGTAAGTATGGCTTCCGCTTGCATCCTGCGTAGGGAAGTAAACACCGTAGCAACCTGAAGCCTCAGGCTCGCCAGGGATGTACTCGTACTCCTTGTCCTTGCAGGAAACTGCAATGAAGGAGAATGCGAGGAGGGCAATTAAAATCCTATATAAATTTTTCATAAGGCAATTCGTTTAAAATTAGTCAGTAACACCATCACGGAGAGACTTGTTCTCATCGGTGACAGGCTGGTGACCGCCAGTGTTGTCAACGATACCGAAGTTGGTGTTGAGCTCACCCTGAGGGAATCTCATAAGGAGATAAGGATCGTCTGCAGGGAGGTTGAAGCGGAAAGCTGCCGGCTGGTTGCAAGTTTCGTCGTGAAACCTCACGAGAGGCTTGTTGAGACGCTTGCAGTCCTTGATACCAAAGCCTTCGCCCCAGAGCTCGACACGGCGCTGGAACCAAATCTCGTCAAGCAGGGAAAGACCTCTTTCGGCAACATTATAGTCTGGTTCGCGATAAGTCTTCACGAAGTTTGTGAGGATGCTGGCAGCCTGACTGGTGTTGCCGAGACGTGCCTGGCACTCAGCCTGGATGAGGATCATCTCCTCAACACGCATCAGAGGCATGTCTTCGTCATTGGCGGTGGTACCTACAGTGTAGCAACCGAACTTGACATTGGTGTAAGGGATATAAGGGAGCTTGGCATCTCCGCCATCGTCCGCATTTGCAACATCATCGAACCCTGGCCATTTAAGACCTGCAAGCAGAGGGGATTCGAGGTTCTCGTCAACCCACCATCCCTTGCGGACATCACCTGCCTGAATCTTGTTATAGAGCAAAGTATTGATGCAGGTGTAAACCTGGCAGGCAGCAGCATAACCCCAAGCGGAGAATGAACGGAGCCAGCCGGAAGTAGTTGCATACCTGTATGCAAGAGCCATATCCGTGGTCATATCGTAACCCCAGATCCAGTTGTGCTCGCTGATATCCATGAAGGATGGCTTGGAAACCTCTTCAATGGTTGCAGGGGTGTAACCCTCGGCAGCTGCGACAGCGTCGTCATAAGCCTTCTGCCACTCACCCATCTCGAGATATACGCGTGCGCGGAGACCGCGAGCGACATGCTCGTCGACGAATGCCTTGGATTTGCGTTCGGCACCGGCAAGATTCTCAACCGCATAGTTGAGATCTTCAAGCATGAAGTCGTAAACCTCCTTGACGGAGGCGCGAGGGTTGTTGGTAAAATCCTCTGTGAACTCGGTCACGAGCGGAACGCTTGGCTTGTCTGCAGCGACCTGATAGTTGAACTGGAAATTCGAAACCAGGTGCCAGTATGAGTAGGCGCGAAGAACCCTTGACTGGGCAAGCATGTTGATCAGGGATGGATCCTCGGTCTCACCGATGCTGAGGAGGAAGGTATTCACGGAACCGATCATGTTGTAAGGAGTCCTGTAACGGATGGCAGGATTACGGTAGTTGGCGTTGCGTGAGGAATACTCGCCGCAAACCGAGAACCAGTTATAACCAGAGTCCGGAATGAGTGCATCCGGACCTTCAAGGTCATTGCAGAAAAGCATCATCAGGAACTCCCAGTCGTCAGGATTTTGATACATCTTGATCGGCTGGCCAATGGATGAGAACATTCCGTTGAAAGAAGCGGATGCCCTGGATGGAACAAGGGAGTTGGTCTCCTGTACCTGACTGGCGAGCATCGTGCCACTCTGTGGCTTGATGTCATCGATATCGGAGCAAGACGCTGCGAAGAACGCACCGACGATTGCTATGAGAAATAATTTATTGAATTTCATACTCTGTAAGCTTTTATAGTTTTCAGATTAGAAAGTAAGAGTAATACCACCGGTGATGGTTCGCATTGCGGAGTAGCCTGATGTATTGATACCAGAGCCACTTGTCATACCTCCGATACCCATCGAGAAGCGTGGATCAACACCCTTGCGGGCAGAGAAGACTGCAAGGTTCTCACCTGCGACATATACCCTGAGGCCCTTGAGGGAAATCTTTTCGACAAGGCTTCTAGGGAACGTGTAACCAAAGGTCACGTTATTGATGCTGAGGTAGTTGGATGAGATAAGGAAGCGGTCGATAGCAGTCTGTGCGACCTGGGTGTCACCGTCCAGACGAGGAACGTCGGTATCGGTGTTCTCAGGAGTCCAATGCTTGAGTGCATCCCTGTGCCATGCAGAACCGGTCTGGTCCTGGGTCCACATGAGCTGCTGGTAGGAACCGTCATAGTACTTGCCACCAAGCTGGAAGCTGCACTGGACGGAGAAGTCGAATCCGTAAGCGTTGAGGGAGGTACCAAAACCACCATAGAGCTTAGGAAGGACAGAACCGACCTCATACTGGGTAGCGTCGGAGAAGACCGTGGTGGTCTCGTCGGATTCAGGAGTGGTGACATTGCCGTCAGCATCCTTCACCTCGTCGACGTGCTTCCAGTAGAGAGCCTGGCCGGTTTCCTTGTCAACTCCTGCATATTTCCTCAGGTAGGCCTGGTAGAGGGAACCACCTACCCTGTAGATGAAGTTGGATCCACGGATACCCTTCTCGGAAACACTCTCATCAAGGGAGAGGATCTTGTTGGTGTAGTGGCTGAGGTTGACGTTCCATCCCCAGTTCAGGTTCTTGGTCCTGATGATCGTACCATCGAGGGTAAGCTCGAAACCGTTGTTCCTGATGGAACCTACGTTCACAGGGATGACTCCGGTCGGGTTACCAGCAGAATAAGGGACATTCTTTGAATAAAGCAGATCCTCGGTCTTCCTCGAGAATACCTCGAATGTACCGTTGAGATAGTTGTTGAAGAGCTCGAAGTCGATACCTGCATTGAAGGACTTGGAAGTCTCCCAGGTCAGGTTCTCATTACCTTTATAAGTGAGGTTGCTAGAGTACGCACGGTCTTCCTCTTTGTATGAGTGTTGATACTGGTCGGCAAAAGGATAGTAACTACCGAGGTTGTCGTTACCCTGCTGTCCGTAGCTGACCTTGAACTTGAGCATGTCCACCCAGCCGACGTTCTGCATGAAGTCTTCCTTGGAGATGAGCCACGCTCCTCCGAAAGACCAGAAGTTACCCCAGCGGTGTCCCTTCGCAAAACGGGAAGAAGCATCGCGGCGGTAGGAAGCACTCAGGAAGTACTTGCCGTCATAGTCATACTGTACCCTGGAGAGGAAACCTTCTGTCATGTACTGGTTGGTATATGAACTAAGCTGCTTACCACTTGATCCATCGGCGTTGGCAAGTTCACCGTTTAACGGATCGAAAAGGTGGTCATTATAGCCCCAAAGATTCGAGTACGTGTACTTATACTGTTCGTAACCGCCGAGGAACTCGAAGTTATGGACATCGGCGACGTGGAACTTGTAGTTGGCAAGATACTGCTGGTTGACAGCGAACATCCTATTAGATTCCACATATGAAGTACCATCTACAGATGCAGCACTACCGAAAATACTGCCAAGGCTTACTTCCCTTGAGGTGGAGTTTGTCATGGAAACATTGGCGGTAAGGGTAAGACCCTTGACAGGAGTCAGAATGACCCCTCCCTTGCCGGTGATGACGTCCCGGAGGTACTCGGTCTTGTCGTACATGTTGTCACGAATAGCGTTGCCAACTGTGTTAGGTCGCTTGAAGTTCGTGTTGTTGGAATCGTAGATAGTACGTCCGTTCTCAGTCATGATGGTACCATCGGCGTTCCTCACATAGAGAGGATAGATAGGACCCATGTTGTTGGCTACGTAGAAGACGTTGCCTGAGGATCCCCAGGAACCATTGGAACCATTGGTCTGAGAGTTGGAGTGGGTGTAGTTGAGGCTGGAGGTAACCTTCATCCATTTCTTCACCTGATAGTCCGCATTGATGAGACCGGTGTAACGCTGGTACCTGGAGTTGGCGATGATACCGCCATCGTCAAGGTAACCCATGGAACCGTAGTAGTTGAACCTGTCGTTGGCACCGCTGACTGACATGTTGTACTCCTTACGGAAAGAGTTGTGGAAAGTCTCCTTGTACCAGTCGTCAGGAGTATAGAAATACTCGCCGTCGGAATAACCAAGCGTTGCTTTAGGGTTAAGCTTGAAATTAGTACCTACGAGCTTCTGGCCTTCAGGAATCGTGTAAACCTGATAACCGAGACCTCCGTTCTGTTCGTCGAACAAGGTCTTGTCAGCAAATGCGTAGCTCTCAGCAACCGTGTGGCCGGAATAATAGTACATTCCGTAGAGCCTCTTGTAGAAGAGCTCATAGTAGGTTGCAGGGTCGTCAATCACATCGTACTGAGGGATGAGACGGCTGTTGGAACCGAAACGAGCGTCGAGCTTGACGGTTGCGTCGCCTGCCTTACCCTTCTTGGTGGTGATGATGATGACACCGTTGGCACCACGGTGACCGTAGATAGCGGAAGCAGCTGCATCCTTCAGGACTGACATGGATTCGATGTCCTGAGGGTTGATGTTGGAAATGCTTCCGTCATAAGGTGCACCGTCGAGGATGATCAGAGGGCTTGAAGAAGCACTCATGGAACCGATACCACGGATCCTGATGGTGGAACCGTTGCTGGTAGGGTCACCACTTGCTGAAATCATCTGGACGCCCGGAGTCGTACCTGCGAGGGCGCTGGTTACGTTGGTCGTGATCTTCTTTTCGATGTCTTCGGACTTGACCATCGTAGCGGAACCCGTGAAGGATTCCTTGGTGGCAGTACCATAAGCGACCACGATGACATCGTCGAGGACGTTGTCGGTCGCAAGGGTGATATTGATCACAGCCCTGCCGTCTACCGGGATTTCAAGTGTATTATAACCTACGGAGGAGAATACGAGCACAGCCTTGCTCATATCCGATACCCTTATCCTGTAGGTACCATCTGCTTCAGAAGAGATACCGTTCATCGTGCCCTTCTCCATGATGGAGGCAAACGGGATGCCTTCACCTGAAGAGGCGTCGGTCACGACACCGGTAATTTCTCCCCTCTGAGCGAAAGCCAAACCTGCACTGACAAGCAGGCCCAGCGCAAAAGCGAAAAATTTTTTACTCATAAGCTTAAACTTTAAACTTAATAATTATTGAATAAAATAGTCTGTCCATGGCGGTCTTTGGGCCGAAACACCAATTACCGACTTACAAAGCAAATAAATTTTTTGGAATAAAACAACTATTAAAAACTACAAATCTTTAATAAAACAATGAATTTATATCGTTTTATTAAGGTAAAAGGCCCGATTTCTAAGTATAAGCACTTAGAAAATGTCACATGGCAACGATTTAAGAGTTTTAAAATGAAAGAATAAAAAAAATACAATCACTGCTCAAGGATCTTGTTCTGCTCTGCCACTGAAGCATCATGTATGGCATTGAACATAGCCCTGATGAATTCTTCCGTCAAACCGTATGACTTGCCTTTCTCGATCATGTCATCAAGCAGATTGTCCCAGCGTTTTGGCTGTATGATCGCAATGTTGTGTTCCTTCTTGAAGCGCCCTATCTTCCTGGAAATCTCCATCCTGGAACCGAGTGCAATGAGCAGGTTCTCATCGATGACGTCGATGTGGGTACGCAGCTGCTCGATATTCTCGTTATATTCCTTGTCACTCGTACTCTTCTTCCTGACGGTGAGGCTTTCCAGCATCGTCTTCAGATCAGAAGGCACAAGCTGCTGGGCTGCATCGCTCAAGGCGCAGGACGGATCGCAGTGGGATTCCACCATAAGACCTTCGAATCCAAGGTCCATCGCCCTCTGGCTGAGAGGCTGGAGATACTTCCTGGCTCCTCCCATGTGGCTCGGGTCGGCGAAGAACGGCAGATCCGGGAACATGGTCCTGAGCTCGACGGCTATCTGCCACAGGGGCAGGTTCCTGTAAGGGATCTTCTGGGAAGTCGTGAATCCCCTATGGATCACTCCCAGTTTCCTGATTCCGGCCTGGTTGAGCCTTTCGAGGGCTCCGACCCACAAGCCGAGGTCCGGATTGATCGGATTCTTGACCAGGACCGGCATCTCGGTATCACGCAGGGCATCGGCGATTTCCTGGACAAGGAAAGGGTTGGAAGTTGTCCTGGCCCCTATCCAGACCATATCGATGCCGTATTTCACGCATTCATATACATGCTTCTCGCTTGCAACTTCGGTGCAAACCTTCATACCAAGCTCTCTCTGTACCCTTTGGAGCCACTTCAGGCCAGGGGATCCTATTCCTTCGAAACATCCCGGATGGGTCCTTGGCTTCCATATTCCGGCGCGGAATACATGGATACCGAAATCGTGAAGCTCCCGGGCAGTCGTCATGACCTGCAGCTCGGATTCAGCGCTGCATGGGCCGGCGACCACGATAGGCGGGATGCTTTCGTCGAAGAAACCCCATTCGGATACGGGTATGATGTCAAGTTGTCTCTCCATATTATAAAATAAGGTATTCTATCTTAGGATCTTCTTTATCCTGTTAGCCTCATGGATGAGGTCTTCTATCCTTTCGGAATCGTATTCCGCGATGGCATCACGGAATTCCTTCATCTTTTCAAGGTAAGTGTCTATGACGTGCAGGACATTGTCGTGGTTCTGGGTAAGGATCGGCACCCACATTTCGGATGAACTCTTCGCAAGACGGACAGTGGAGGAGAAACCGCCGGAAGCGAGGTCGAATATGTGTTTCTCGTCCTTTTCCTTCTCGAGTACGGTGAGCGCCAGCGCGAAAGAGGTTACGTGGGATATGTGGGAAACATAGGCGGTGTGGACGTCATGGGCATCAGCGTTCATGTAGATCGGCCGCATGTTCAGGACGTCATACATCTCCTCGATGGTCTTGACCGCCCTCGGATCCGATTCCTCGGTGTTGGCGAATATGCAGGCACGCCCGTCGAAAAGGTTCGGCATGGCCGCCCACGGGCCGGAATATTCCGTACCGGCCATAGGATGGGTAGCGACGTAACGGCTGCGCATCGGATGGTAATGCACCGCCCTGACAATCTGGCTTTTGGTCGAACAAGTGTCTATGACCACCTTGTCAGAATCGCACAAATCCAGTATTCCCGACAGCATCTTGACAGCCGCTCCTACCGGAATGGCTATAACTATGATGTCGCTCCTCCTGACGCATTCGTCCAAAGGCACGATCTCATCCGCCAGGCACATCTTTCCGGCGGCCGCGGCGTTCACAGGGTCAGATTCGACACCGAGGATGGTGCCGGCATATTCCCTGCGTTTCAAGTCTATCGCCATGGAGCCTCCGATAAGGCCCAGTCCGATAATTCCTACAGTCCTTGCCATTATAATCGACTTATCCTACGTTCCGCTTCCTTCAGCTTGTCCACATTGGCACACAACGAGATCCTGACAAAGTCCTCGCCGTTCTTCCCGAATACGAAGCCAGGTGTGATGAAGACTCCGGCGGAGTGAAGGATCCTTTCGGAAAGGACTTCACCCGGAGTCATATTCCCTTCCGGCTTGCATGAGGCCGGCACCCGGCCCCAAAGGAAGAGGCCTGCAGTGTCTTTTCCATATTCAACCCCGAGGGCATCGAATATCTTCCCGGCCGCATCGCGGCGGTGCCTGTATTCCTCGTTCAGCTTCACGAACCAGTCCGGCCCTTCGCCCAGAGCGGCGATCGCAGCGAGCTGGGTCGCCTTGAACTGTCCTGAATCCATCTGGCTCTTGACCTTGAGGACTTCACCTACGAGGGACGGGTCGCCGGCCACCATGCCGACTCTCCAGCCGCTCATGTTGTGGGACTTGCTGAGGGAATTCAGTTCCAGGCAGCATTCGAAGGCCCCTTTCGCAGCCAGGATCGACAGCGGCTTGTCAGTCAATATGAAGGAATAAGGGTTGTCATTGATTATCAGGATATTATGCTTAAGGCCGAAATCCACCAGACGCTGATAGAGCTCCGGTGTGGCTTTCGCGCCCGTAGGCATATTCGGATAATTTACCCACATTACCTTCACTCCGGACAGGTCCATGCTTTCCAGCTGGTCGAAATCCGGAAGCCACCCGTTCTCCTGCTTGAGGTCGTAGCATACGAGTTCGGCTCCTGCAAGACGGGCGGATGAGGCATAGGTAGGATAGCCCGGATCGGGAACTAGGATCTTCTCCCCCGGATTGACGAATGTCAGGCTGATAAGCAGGATGCCTTCCTTGGATCCCACGAGCGGCTGTATCCCGCCTTCCGGGTTGAGATCGACTCCGTAATAGCGCTTGTACCAGCCGGCAAAAGCCTGGCGCAGGGCCGGAAGGCCCTTGTAGTTCTGGTAGACGTGGTTGCCCGGCTGCCTCGCAGCCTGGCACAATGCGTCTATCGCACTTTGGGGAGGCATTCCGTCGGGAGCGCCTATTCCGAGATTGATAAGTGGGCCTTCACCTTTCGATGCCCGCTCGGCGCTGACTGCGTCGAGATCCTTCTGCTTGCGCGAGAAGTAATACTCCTGGATTCCCAGGGTTCTGTCTGCACTTGCTGTCATTTGTCGTTCGTTCCATAAAAAAACTGTCCGGGTTGGGAATCCGGACAGCCATATACTGCACTCCGGTCCGGTATGACCCTACACAGTCATGATTTCCTTTTCCTTAGCGCTGATGAGTTCGTCAATGGCTTTCACCTTGGCGTCGGTCACTTTCTGGACCTCTTCCTCGCCTTCTTTCTGGACATCCTCGGAGAATTCTCCGGCCTTTTCGGCCTTCTTCAATCCTTCGACTCCTTCGCGGCGGCTGTTGCGGACGGCTACCTTGGCATTCTCACCTGCAGCTCGGGCCTTCTTGATGAGGTCGCGGCGCCTTTCCTCGGTGAGTGGAGGGATAGGGCAGCGGATGATCTCGCCGTTGTTCTGAGGAGTGAAACCAAGATTGGCTGCCATGATGGCTTTCTCTATGGCAGGGATCAGGCTCCTCTCCCAAGGCTGGATCGCGATGGTCCTTGCGTCGGGAACGCTGATGGATGCCACCTGGGCCACAGGGGTATCCGTGCCGTAATAGCTCACGGTCACGTTGTTGAGTATGGATGGATTCGCTTTCCCTACCCTGTATGTCTTGAGGTCTTCTTCAAGGTAAGCCACGGTGTCGGCCATCTTCGACTCGACACTCTTCACGATTTCTTTAGCTCTCTCTGTAAGCATGGTGTATCAAGTTTTTCCGTTAATAATATCGTTAAGTTTTCACTCTCGGGGCGCGGAGCAAGTCCCGTGCCACTATTTGTGGACCAGTGTTCCGACCTTCTTGCCTTCCGTCAGCTTCCTCAGGTTGCCTTCTTCATTGATATCGAAAACGATGATCGGCATGTTGCCTTCCGAGCAGAGTGCGTAGGCTGTCTGGTCAAGCACCCTGAGGTGCCTCGACATCGCCTCGTCGAAAGTGATGTCCTCATACTTGACGGCTGTAGGATCCTTTTCCGGGTCTGCTGAATACACTCCGTCCACGCGGGTACCCTTCAGCATCGCGTCGGCCTGGAGTTCCAATGCCCTGAGAGCCGCGCCGGAATCCGTGGTGAAGAAAGGATTGCCGGTACCTCCCGAAATCAGGACGACGCCGCCTTCCTCAAGGACGCGGACAGCATTGTCACGGTTGTAATAACGGGCATACGGCTCCATCGGAGTAGCCGTGAAGACTTCGGCATGGACGCCTTCCTCCTTGATGAACTGGCTGAGAGCCAAGGAATTGATCACCGTTGCAAGCATACCCATCCGGTCTCCGCCTACACGGTCGAAGCCTTTGTCAAGGCCCTGGAGGCCCCTGAATATGTTGCCGCCACCGTTTACTATCCCGATCTGGAGACCTGCCCTGGCCGCCTGGGCGATTTCCCTGGCATATTTACGAAGGTATTCAGGATCCAGTCCCTTGCCTTCCGGGCCGCCAAGGCTTTCGCCGCTAAGTTTCAACAAAACTCTCTTGTACATACTTGCAAAAATAAGTATTTTTCCCGTAATGCAAAAAACGGGGTCTAGTAAGAGAAACCGAAATCATATTCGGCACCGCCGGCGCCGATACGGAAACTGCGTACTTCACGTTTGGACGGCTTGACCGCAATCACGTCCACACACATCATCTGCTTGTAATCGAAGAAAGCGTGGCGGGCTCCCGGGAGCATCAGGTCCGGGACGATCCATCCATATCCCTGGGAAATATAATAGTTCACATCGTTGTACTGGACATAGTCGTTAGTATGGGTGTCGCCGCAGATCATCGCCACCATCGTACCTCCGGAATGCTTGAAGTCAGAGAGGATTCCCATCAGCTTCTCGTTCTGGACAATGGTGTAGTCAGCCCCCGGAGAAGTGGTCCAGCGGCCCATCGGGTGCGGCATGTAATGGGACATCACGATCACGTTCATATCCTTCGGCGTGGAGTCCAGGAGCTCCTTCAGCCATTCCAGCTGAGGGTCATCGAAATAGTAGTATTTCCCTTCCTGGGTCCCTGTACCGCAGGTATTCAGGAGGATAACCCTGGTGTCCTTGCCCGGAACATCGTAATAGCACCATACCTTGCCCGGAGTCAGGTGCAGGGCATCGCCTGCCTTTTCCTTCCACGGTTTCTGGAAGAAGTCCGACAGGTACTGCTCCGAATTGAATTCCCCTTCGCCGGCATCCCAGTCATGGTTGCCGGGCGTATAGAGCCATATCCCGTCATATTTCTTCATCTGGGCAAGGGTATTGTCGAGGACGAAACGGGCGTACCTCTTGTCAACGGTGGCAGGATAGGCATTCAGTCCGATGTCTCCGAGATTGGCCATGAAATCGGCCCCGAACATCTTGGCTGCCCTGGCGGCGTATCCTATGTGCTTGTAGGTGAAGCGGCCTGCCGTGTGGACGTCCGTCAGGATAGGGAACACTACGGCTTCGTCGTCGCCTTTCCACTCCTTGAAGCGTTCATATGTTTCGGTCACCTGCGGCTTGACGAACCCGTCCTTGCTTGTCAGTTTGTCATCCCTGAACAAGACCTTATCGTTGAATTCGCGGCCCTTGATGGTCGGTGTGGAATACCGGAACACGATGGACTGGCCCTTGTCATAGTCGAAAAACTCTATCTTCAGAGGATGCTTTCCCTTGGACAGGACTTTGGACACCTTCTTCTCGATCGGTCCATGGGCGCCGTCGTTCTCGATCAGCATCTCTCCGTCGATGTACAGCTTGCTGCCGTCGTCGGTCGTCAGGGTGAAGTTGTATTCCTCCTCCTTCGCGACCTTGAGTTCGGTTTCAAGCAGGACGCAGAAATGGTTCTTGGTGTCGTCTATGTCCACCAGGTCGATGTTTTCCTTGACCCCCTGGACATCAGGTTCGCCGAGGGTCGCGAAGTCCGGCAGGTACCTTTCAGGCCAGTCGTACCAGACCTTGTAGTTGACTTTAGGGGTCCCGGTGCAGGAGGCCAGGAGGGCAAGTGCCGCAATGGCAAGGAATGAGCGGGTCTTCATAATCGTTTTCTTTAGCCTTGTAAAGTTAAGAATTATTCTATATTTGTGGATAATTATGAAAAAAGAGAGACTCCTGGCGCGGGTAAGAGCGTTCACGATCTGGCAGAAAAACGGCTTCCTGCCGTGGTCCAAGCCGAAAGACAAGACAAAGAACGGAGACTTCTACAGGGGCGCCTTCGACAGCATCCCGTTTCTCAACGATGATGCGAAGCGCACCTTCCTGCACCTGCTGCTCCGCCCCGGTCACATGATCCGGGACTATATCAAAGGACAGCATGAAAGGTACCTCGCTCCGCTTACGTCCCTGATCATATTCTACGCTTTCTTCGCCCTCATATCTTCCATCATCCATCCGGACTTCTCCATTGATAATAAAGCACCCGGGCAGACCACGGCTGTTGTCCAGGCGGATACCGCCGGCATATCCGACGAGCTCGACTCCCTGTCGCAGGACCTGGCGCTGGGAGAGAATGTCCATATCCATGGAGACAAATTCAAGCAGATTCCTTTTCTTTTGAATCTTCTGAGCCTTGACAAGCATCCTGAGCTGGTGGACAGTCCGGCCAAGGCCTCGCTGGCTGCCCTGGAGAGTTCCCTGAGGAGCCAGGGCATCTATCTGTTCCTGGGGAATTTCATTTTTCTGTGGATAGCGATGTGCTTGATCCTGAAGAAGAAAGGAATGAGCGTTTCGGCCTGCGCAGCAGCCGCTGCCTACGTACTGTGCCAGTTCTGCTTCTTCATGTTCTTCTCCCTGTTCTTCTCAAAGGGTCACGAGGGCGAGATCGGTGCGGGTCTTATGGGACTCCTCCTGACGGTCGACTACCACCAGTTGTTCGATTTGGGATGGAAAAAGAGTATCCGGCTGACCCTTAAGACGGGAATATTCTACGGTATTACGTTCGTCGTCCTGTCCGTGCTTCTGGCGGGACTCCTTATCCTCGGCTACACCATAATTACCTGACCGGGAAGCCTGTAGCGTCAGCGTCTGCAACACCGGACGCTTGCTGCTTCGCAGCCCTGTACGGGTAAATGTGCCTTGGTCCCCAGGGGAACGACGGAGCAATCAGAACCTGTAACCGGCACCGACCAGGACAGATGACCAGGCCATACCGAAACCGATATTGGCCGTGAACAGCCAATGCTCTCCGAAGCAGACACCGCAAGGAGACAATGTAAAACTGAACCTGGAATCATCTGATATGACCTTATCCCCTTCCAGGGTTTCGGAATACCGGTGGAGACGGATACCGCCTCCGAACGTGCCATAAAGCTTGACGGAAGGCTTGTCCATATAGTAGATACGGGCTTCCGGGATGATATGCAGGATGCTTTCCCTTTCAATCAGGGGAGCCGGCCCTCCATTCAGGCAATTCCAGGCATAATTCCAATAACCACTCAGGTAAAGGCCAAGGACAGAATCGGGGAATTTGTAACCGACTGTCAATGATACGGTTGGAAGGACGATCGGACGGGACATATACTTGACAGTGCCGTTTTCTCCCGCAAATGTGACACTCTCCTCAGAAGCAAAGATTACCGAATTCGAAGACTTCCAGACAACAGGGAACCTGTCATATTCACTGAAAGACAACCCGGTGAAAACTTCCCATCTGCCAGTGTCCTGGGCTTTGGTCGGAAGGGAAAGCACGGTCGCGGAAAGCAACAGAAGCATCAGGATCTTTCTCATTGCTGTATCTCGTATTTTGTGGTGTGCAGCCGCAGGAAACCATGCCGGACTTCAAACACGTTGTGGTTGACATCCTTGCCGGAAAGTTCGAACCTGGCCTCGGTCACCCCGTTGACCGGGCCTTCCTTGAGGAAGGTCACTTCTCCGGACAGCAAAATCCTTTGGGTAGCATCATTGAGGTAAAGATGGGCAGTCCCCTCGCCGTTCCCGACCCGGTATGGCCTGCCGGGGATCAGGGCGCTCCTGGTAGAAACCGAAATCTCAAGCTGGCATTCCTTGCCGATTTCGTTACTGGTCAGGGGAAGCCGGACCGTACTGAAAGAATATGATTCGTAAACAGGATCGATGGTATAGGCTGCATACTTTTTCGTCGGCTCGCCATACATCACTGCCTTGCAGCCGTTGATATTTGCCCGCACTCCGGTTCCTCCCTTATACGGGTCCATCTTGACACTGCAGGACACCGCCAGCATCAGCAGTGGAAGTATTTTCAAGATAAGTCCTTTCATATCACAAAGATATAAAAAAAATACTAACAAAAGCATCCATCTGCTCCAAGGACTCCGGCAGGATCAGGTTTTTGCAGGCCGCGTCATGCGGCCGGAAAGGACACGAATCCGGAGGCCGGAGGCCGACAAGGGGAGTTTGAGGGGAACGCCCCTCAATGAATGGAAGGGTGCCCAGGCCGCGTCATGCGGCCGGAAAGGGCACAGAAAAAGCACCGCGGATTGCGGTGCTTTTTCTGTGCCCAAAGCCGGGCTCGAACCGGCACGTCTTTAAAGGACAATGGATTTTGAGTCCATCGCGTCTACCAATTCCGCCATTCGGGCAATAGAGGACAGTCGGCAGACTGTTTTGGGAATGCAAATATAGCTATTTTTCAGAAAACTGATTATATTTGTGAACTAACTGGATAAAATTAACCTTTTAAATCATAAGAATATGAATCTCGAAGGCAGACGTGAAAGCACCAATGTCGAAGACCGCAGAGGAATGAGCGGAGGAGCGATGGCCGGTATCGGTCTCGGCGGCGGAGCCATCATCTTGGCATTGATCGTTATGCTGCTCGGAGGCGATCCTACCGCTGTCCTCCAGCAGGCTGGAACCACGACCCAGACTGAACAGACAAACGTGGAATTCACCCAGGAGGAACAGGAACTCGCTTCGTTCGCAAAGAAGATCCTTGCCGGAACGGAGGACGTCTGGACTGCCCAGTTCGCCAAATACGGCTATGAATACCAGCCTCCTAAGATGGTCCTCTACACCGGAGCAACCTCTTCCGGCTGCGGCGCTGCCAGTTCATCCGTAGGACCTTTCTACTGCTCAGCCGACCAGACGGTCTATCTCGACCTCAGCTTCTTCACCACGATGAAGCAGTCCCTCGGAGCAGACGGCGACCTTGCATACGCCTATGTGATCGCCCACGAGGTCGGACACCATGTCCAGTACCTGCTCGGAACCCTCAACAAAGCCCATCAGATCATGCAGCAGTCCAGCAAGACGGTTGCGAACCAGTACAGCGTACGTCTGGAGCTCCAGGCCGACTATTATGCCGGAGTCTGGGCCAACAATGACAATGCGAGATACAGATCCCTCGAAAAGGGCGACATCGAGAAAGCCCTCGACTGCGCAGCCAAGATCGGAGATGACTATCTCCAGAAGAAGAGCCAGGGTTATGTCGTATCCGAGTCCTTCACCCACGGAACTGCGCAACAGCGTTACAACTGGCTCAAGCGCGGCATGACTTACGGCGACATCGAACACGGAGATTCCTTCTCTCCTAACTACAACAGCCTCTAGCAGAGCTGGAGGAGATGCCCGGACAAGCCGGGCATGACGGACTGACCGGGCCCCGCAGCCGGCATCCTGCGGGAATACATATTCCAGGAGCTTCGGTCCCTGAGGGACAGCGAAACATATCACATACAACGAAACCCATCGAGCTCAAATGAAACATTTCTATCTCCCAAAGGACGGTGGATTGATTGAGGATAACCTGCCGAAAGGTATCCTCCATTCATTCGAAAGGATAACCACCGAGATTTCGGACGATGCTGCATCCGCCAGCGAAAAAGTGGCGGAAATCATCACGAAAGCCATCGCCGACCATTCCAAATCAGGAATACCGCGCCCGTTCAAGCTCGGCCTCTCCACCGGAGTGACTCCTGTATCCCTTTACCAGGTGCTTACCAGGAAGTTCCGTGACGGAGAGGTTTCCTTCGCCAACGTCGAGATATTCTCGATCGACGAATACTACCCTTGTGAAAAGGATGCCCCGCAAAGCCGCAACAACCGGCTCAAGAGGGCTTTCCTTGACAATGTCGACGTGAACCCGCAGAATGTACACATCCCGGACGGAACGGTTCCGCAGGAGAAGGTTTCAGACTATTGTGCTGAGTTCGACAAGCTGGCGAGAGGCATAGACATCCTCGTCATGGGAGTCGGAGAAAGCGGTCAGGTCGGTTTCAACGAATCCGGTTCGTCCGAGAAGAGCAGGACCCGCACCGTGCCTCTGTCGTACCAGTCCAGGAAACGGCAGGCGAGGAGTTTCAACGGTGAAATCACCGCGACACCGAAGTCAGCAATCACCATCGGTGTCGGTACGATGATGAGTGCCAGGAGGATAATCCTGATGGCATGGGGAGAAAGCAAGGCCCATATCGTCAAGAAGGTCGTCGAAGACACTGTCGACCCTTACTGCCCGGCATCTTTCCTCCAGCGCCACGACAACATCACCTTCTTTACGGACGAGATGGCCGCTTCCCTGCTGACCAGGAACGTCGCCCCATGGATGGTCGGTCCATGCAACTGGACTCCGACGCTGATCCGCAAGGCCGTCGTATGGCTCTGCCAGAAAGTGGGCAAGCCTATCCTGAAGCTCACGCAGCAGAACTATCTGGAGAACTCCCTCGGGGAGCTTCTGGACCTGCACGGCCCTTTCGACAAGATCAACATCGATGTATTCAACGACTTCCAGCATACGATCACAGGATGGCCCGGAGGCAAGCCTGATGCAGACGACACCACGAGGCCGGTCAAATCCAAGCCGTTCCCCAAGACTGTACTTATATTCTCGCCTCATCCGGATGACGACGTGATCTCCATGGGCGGTACTTTCATCCGCCTCGTACATCAGGGTCACGACGTGCATGTAGCCTACGAGACTTCGGGAGACCTGGCCGTCCATGACGATGTGGTGCTCCAGCATATGGATGCCGTCGGCCAGCTCGGTTTCGGGGATAAGGTGGAAGAAGTCAAGAAGGCGATCGCCTCCAAGAAGCCGGGCGAACCTGAACCGGCAAGGCTCCTTGCCCTCAAGGCCGCGATCCGGCGCAGCGAAGCCCGTGCTGCAGTGCACAGTTTCGGCCTGGACGCCGACACCAACGCCCACTTCCTCAACCTGCCGTTCTACGAATCGGGAGGCGTGACCAAGTTCCCGCGGACCCAGGCTGACCTGGACATCATCAAGGAGCTCATAATAAAGGTACGTCCGGACCAGATCTACATGGCCGGTGACCTCGCCGACCCGCACGGGACGCACAGGGTCTGCACGGAAGCTGCCCTCGAAGCTATCGAGCAGCTGAAGGAAGAAGGCAACTACTGGTTGGAAGATACCACCATCTGGCTCTACAGGGGTGCTTGGATGGAATGGGAGCTCTGGAGGGTCGACATGGCTGTCCCGCTCAGCCCGGACGAGCTCATCGAGAAACGCCACGCCATATTCAGGCATCTATCCCAGAAGGACATCGTTCCTTTCCCGGGGGACGATCCGAGAGAGTTCTGGCAGAGGGCTGAAGAACGCACCCAGAACACCGCGAAGCTGTATGATGAACTCGGAATGGCCGAATACCAGGCATTCGAGGTATTCCTGAAACTGAGATAAAACACCTTACAATATCCATTGACATGAAAGTAATAATCAGAGACACAAAGAAAGAGGGCTCCGTATGGGCAGCCCGGCACATAGTCGAAGCAATCAAATGGAAGGCATCTCAGACCGACAGGCCGTTCGTGCTCGGACTCCCTACAGGATCCACTCCCCTGGATGTATATTCGGAACTGATCAAGATGTTCAAAGCCGGGGAGGTCTCGTTCAAGAACGTGATCACCTTCAACATGGATGAGTATGTCGGCCTTCCTGAGAGCCATCCGGAGAGCTACCACAGTTTCATGTACAAGAACCTCTTCGACCATATCGACATCCCGAAGGAAAACATCCACATCCTCAACGGCAATGCCCCTGACCTGGACAAGGAGTGCGAAGAATATGAACTGGCTATCCTGGATGCAGGCGGCATCGACCTTTTCCTCGGCGGAGTCGGCGAAGACGGCCACCTCGCATTCAACGAGCCGTTCTCGTCCCTGAACTCAAGGACAAGGGTGATGACACTGACACAGGACACCCTGGAAGTGAACGCACGTTTCTTCGACAACGATCCGGACAAGGTCCCGAAGCAGGCGATGTCAGTGGGTATATCCACGGTCTGCAGCGCCGACGAAGTCCTGATCCTGGCATTCGGCAGCAAGAAGGCCCGCGCCGTCAAGGCAGCCATCGAAGGCCCGGTAAGCCATTATGTCACCCTTTCAGCCCTGCAGCTCCACGAGAACGGAATCGTGGTACTCGACGAACCTGCCGCAGGCGAGCTTAAAGTGAACTCATACCGTTATTTCAAAGCTGTGGAGGCGGCTGAAAGCGGGAAATGAGAAGACTCATAGCAATATCCATCGTTCTGACCCTGGGCCTGGCAGCCTGGGGCCAGGGCGTTCAGGAAAGGTGCACCCGCCACACCATGAAGTTCCAGGGCTTCGAAAGGGAATATTATCTTTACACCCCGCAGGGCCTCAAGGAAAAAGCTCCGCTGGTGATGGTGCTCCACGGTTACGGCGGCTCTGCCCTGAAAGGCAGGAAGGAGATGATGGACGTGGCCGACAGATACGGATTCGCAGTCTGCTATCCGCAAGGTGAGAAGGACCCTTCAGGCAAAACCGGATGGAACGTAGGCTACCCGAAGCAGGAAGGAATGAAGACCGACGATGTCAAGTTCATCTGCGCCCTGGCCAAGAAGGTGTGCAGGGAGAACGGCCTCGACTCCGGGAATACCTTCCTGACGGGAATGTCCAACGGGGGTGAGATGTGCTACTTTACCGCCATGCGCAAGCCCAAGGCTTTCAAGGCGATAGCATCAATAGCGGGACTCACGATGGAATGGATTGCCCGGGAATATTCCTACAGTCATCCGGTTCCTTTCATGGAAGTCCACGGCACCGCCGACCATACTTCCGAATGGTACGGCGACCCTGACAACAGTGGAGGCTGGGGGGCTTATCTCCCGGTGCCGGTAGCCGTTGCACGAGTGGTCACCGCTGCCGGATGTACCACTGAGACAGTAACGGAACTACCTCTGCGAGAGGAACATAACCAAGTAATACTATACAATTTCGGGAAAGGAAAGCCGGCAGCGAACGGACGCCCTACGGAAGTGCGTCTCTACAAGGTCATCGACGGGAAGCACAGCTGGGCCCTGGACGACATGGACACCTGCGAGGAAATCTGGCAGTTCTTCTCCCTCTGGTTGGACTGACCCTATCTCGGAACGAATATTCCGAAAGATTTCTCCAACTGCGCCTGCTCTGCATCGGACAGGGAAGGGGCTCCGGTTTTGGAGAGGTTGAATCCGCGGTAATTGAAGTTCCCCCACCAAGCATCATCGACTACGACGATCTGGTCCTGGACGACACCCGGGCGAGAATCAGTCTTCTGGTTCAGTGCCGTCCATCCTTCCGGACGGTACTGGTAGCCAGGCTTCTGGACTATTATGGATCCATTCGGGATCTCCGGCTTTTGGAAAAGACGGGTGGCCGCATAGGCTCTCATATTCGTGCTCAGATTGGCATTGCCGGTGGTTGAATTGTAATATGCCACCGTGGTTACTCCCAGGTTCAGGGCATAGTAATTCCCCGGGTCATAGCCATTTGCCCTGAGGATATCGACAAGGCCTGCATCAGGATCCACGCTGTCTTCGCGGTAGGTTGACTGGGTCACCTCGTATGGATGGGCGTATGCATTCTCGACCGCTTCCTTGATGGCGCCGATCTGATTCTCAGTATAAGTATATGCGGAGGGATGCCACGTGATCTTTGAGAGGTCGCATCCTGAAATCTGCTTCGCCCACATCAGGGCAGCCGCGAACCGGCCGACACCGTAACTCAGGTGATATCCGTCCCTGGTAAGGGTATCTCCGTACAGGCTGGTCCTCAGATTCTGGATGGCGGTTCCGGAAGGGATGACGAACTTGAATTCAGGCTTCGTCAGCACCTTGGACTTGACGGTCGAAACGATGGCGTTGTACATCCTCATCTGGTCATTTCCGTAATTAGGGAATTCCGAATGGGTGGATGTCGACTGATATGCCCAGGTCATATGCCACATCAAGGTTGCCTCCGGTGCAAGTTGCCGGACCATTGAGACCAACGTGCCAAGATGTGGCTCGTAGCTGTCCGGCATTCCGGAGACTCCGCTGGCCTGCTGCATGGAGATGTAATCCCAGGATTCGCTCCTGATGGCATCCACGCTGTTGTAATTGCCGACACTGGACCATGTCCCGGTCGTAGTGGTGTAGTAAGTATAAGCCTTGAAACCGTTGGCTATGTTCTCAGCGTGGGTCTTGAGGGTGCAGCCTCCGATGTACAGGTTCCCGAGCTTGACTGACTTGTAGCCGGCCTGGATCAGTATCTGGCAAAGATATTCCATCGCATCGACGGAGAAACTGTTTCCGATGGCCAGGATGTGGATCGAGCCTTCCTCCCGGGCACCCTTCTGGTTGACGGTCAGGGACTGGGAAAGTCCTTTCTCCGTGTTGGCAAACGTTATCGTGGCCGAACGCTGCTGGGTACTGCCGTTCGGATCGACGATGAAGTGATATTCCTTCGTAACATCCGCCCTGGACTTGTCTTCCCTGACCCAGGAAGACCCTGAAGGGACGGAGACCTCGATGTCGACGTTGCTTGTCACGGTCACTTCGAACTCTCCCCCGGCCGCAGGCATGTCAACCTGCTTGCTTGACAAAGTCAGTACAGGCTGTACACCTGTCTGGAATACGACCACCTCCTCGACACCTCCTTCCTCGTTGGTAATAGTGACTATGCCCCTACGGTTATCGACGGATTCGTTCCTGATGACTGAAATGCTGACCTCCGTGGTAACCGCCCGGACGGAAAGGATGCTGATCCATGACCTGGCATCTTCCGATACCGAGGCCTGGCACGGATAACCGGACTTGGCCGTTATCAACCTGGTCCCACCCTCAGGATTGAATTCGATCCTGGTGGATGCTATGGATATCGCATCAGAGGGCTTCTGGGTGACCGTAACCGTCTTCTCGACATCACCCGACCGGATCTTGAAAGAGGCCGTGCGCTCATCCGGAGAAGTATTACCGGACGCCGTTACCTTGATCGAGTTCGATCCGGCAGGACCTTCAGCCGGGCTGATGGAACACCACCCGCCGGCCGGTTCGCTTGCAAAAGAAGCCGACCAACCGTAGTTCGTCTTGAATGAAATGGTCTGCGAGCCTCCGTCCAAGCCGAAAAGGATATCCTCGGAAGATCCGTCCGTAAACTCTATGATGGATGGCTCCTTCTCCGGCTGCACAGGTTCTTTCCGGTGGCAGGAAAGGAGTGTCAGTCCTGCCAGGAGCAATGATGGAACAATATAAAATATGTCTTTAGTAATCCGCATGATTACAAAGATACATTTATTTTGATTATCTTTACGAGTTAGAATTAAACATCATCAGACAATGAAAGCCAAATCATTATTACTCAGTTTGCTTCTTTTGGTTTCCTTCGGCGCTTACGCACAGGATGCCGCCCAGGGCGCAAAGAAATACGGATTCAAGTCCGCAATTACCAAGATGAACACCGACATGATGGGACAGACCATCGAAACAACCGGGTATATTGACAATTACGGAGCCCTTGAATGCCAGAAGGTAACGATGGATGTTCCGGGTATGGGGAAGTTCGAGACTGCCGTCATCAGCAAGGAAGGGAAGTCCTGGCAGGTCAACTACACCATGAAGCAGGTGGAGGAGACTCCGGTCCAGGAGCAGGTCAACTTCCTGGAACTCAGCGATGCAGACGTAGAGAAGTACAAGATCAAGGAAATCGGTAAAGAGACTCTGCTCGGCAAGGAATGCACCGTTTATTCCGTAGAGAACGAGGTTCAGGGAATGAAGGCGAACCTTACGGTATCGGTTTACAAGGGAATAGCTTTCAAGACCGCGACCGAGGTCCAGGGCTATAAGATCGTGATCACGATGACCGAGTTCCAGGAGGATGCGATGGTGCTCCCTCAGGTTTTCGACATTCCTAAGTTCAAGTAAACCCCGTTAGTGATGAAAAGGCTTCTGACCGCAATGATCGCCCTTGCTGCGGCTATTTCGTTGCACGCCCAGGGCGGAGACACCAAGTCCATCCAGCTCGAAGACCTTTACTCCCCCAACAGCGCAGCGAAGGAAACGACCATCACGCCGGGAGACGTGGAACGTTTCCATGGCCGGCTCATCCACACCAACACCAACACCTATCTGTCTTCGGCGGAAGTGAACAACGATTTCTACAAGAAATACGTCAACGCGCAGAAACTCCAGGACTGGGGACAGTACATATGGGGACTGGGCGCAAGCTATGCCGCCAGCAGCATGGTGTCCTGCATATTCGAGAGCGATCCTTTCGGGAAAGGCTTCTTCAGCAGGCATCCGGGTGTAGTGATCGGAGCCGCCTTCGGCCTGATCGGAGGGGCTATGGATTTTGCAGGCTGGGCCAAGCTGGGTTCGCTTGCGGACACCTACAACACGAATCCCGGAGTCCGGAAGGGATATTCCCTGAACTTCGGGCAGACAGTTTCCGGAGGCTTCGGGCTGGCACTTAACTTCTGATATCATTATCATCGCTACAAGATATGAGCAACTACCGCATCTTCGTGGAGAAATATCCTGAGTTCCAGGTAGAGGCAAAGAGCCTTCTGGCTGAACTCAATGAAAACCTGCAGCTGGAGTTGAAAACGCTCCGGCTGCTGAATGTCTATGACCTGTTCGGCTTTACTCCCGAACTTCTGGAGAAAAGCCGGTACACCGTGTTCGGGGAGCTGGTCACCGATTCCGTGACCGACTCACTCGACCTCGAGGGCGCCAAGTACATAGCCGTTGAGTACCTTCCGGGACAGTTTGACCAGAGGGCAGCTTCGGCCGTTGACTGCGTCCACCTGATCGACCCGAAGGCCAGCATCAGCATCAAGAGCTCGAAGCTCCTGATAGTGGACGGAGATGCCACGGAAGAGACATTGGAGAAAATCCGCCATTACTACATCAATCCTGTCGAGTCCAGGACGAAAGATCTCGGGAAGCTTACGGACAGCGAGCAGGCTCCCGTTAGGAAGGTCCCGGTTCTGGAGGGATTCAGGAATATGAAAGGCGCGGAAAGGGATGCTTTCTGCAAGAAGATGGGGTTGGCGATGAGCGTCGCAGACCTCCAGGAAGTGATCGGATACTTCACCTCGGAGGGCAGGGATCCGAACGAGACTGAGCTGAGGATACTGGATACCTACTGGAGCGACCATTGCCGCCATACCACTTTCACGACTGAACTGGAAGAGGTAGGTGTCGAGGATTCTTTCATCAAGGAAGACATAGACGGTACCCTGAAGCTCTACCTGAAGATGCGGAAGGAACTCGGGCGCGAAGGGAAAGGCCTAAACTTGATGGATATGGCCACGATCGGGGCAAGATATCTCCGGAAAGAAGGCAAGCTCGACAACCTTGAAGTCAGCGAAGAAAACAATGCCTGCAGCATATTCATAGACGTAGATGTGGATGGGGTTGTAGAAAAATGGTTGTTACAATTCAAGAACGAGACCCACAACCACCCTACCGAGATCGAGCCGTTCGGAGGCGCCGCCACATGCCTGGGAGGTGCGATCAGGGACCCGCTTTCCGGAAGGTCCTATGTCTACCAGGCAATGCGCGTTACCGGAGCCGGCGACATATACAAGCCTGTCTCAGAGACGATTCCGGGCAAGCTGCCACAGAAAGTCATCACCCGCAAGGCCGCACAGGGATATTCCAGCTACGGCAACCAGATCGGCCTTGCGACCACCCACGTCAGGGAAATATTCCATGAAGGCTACACCGCCAAGAGGATGGAGGTTGGAGCCGTCGTGGGAGCTGTGAAGGCCGCAGACGTGAGAAGGGAAAGCCCTGCACCGGGAGACGTCGTGCTGATGCTCGGCGGCCGTACCGGCAGGGACGGTATCGGCGGAGCCACTGGCTCATCCAAGGAACACACCGAGGAGTCCCTCGAGACTTGCGGAAGCGAGGTACAGAAGGGAAATGCTCCTGAGGAACGCAAGCTTGAAAGGCTGTTCCGCAGGCCGGAGGTCACCCGCCTGATCAAGAAATCCAACGATTTCGGAGCAGGTGGAGTCAGCGTTGCCATCGGCGAGCTGACGGACGGACTGGACATCTGGCTGGACAGGGTGCCTGTCAAATACAGCGGCATGAACGAAACCGAACTCGCTATCAGCGAGTCCCAGGAGCGAATGGCCGTGGTCGTGGAGGCCAAGGACGAGGAAGCCTTCAAGAAGTATTGCCACGAGGAGAACATCGAGGTGACCCATGTCGCGGAAGTAACTGATACCCAGAGGATGAGGATGTTCTACAAGGACATTCTCGCGGTGGATCTGAAGCGCAGCTTCATCGACAGCGCCGGAGCCCGTCACTATTCCAAGGCGGTCATCGGCAAGGTGGAAGACACGGATCCTTTCTACCGCGATGTCCCTGGGAAGAACCTGAAGGAGAAGTTGTTCGCCAACCTCCAGGACCCTAACGTCACCTGCCAGAAGGGCTTGGTCGAGATGTTCGACTCCACGATCGGCCGTTCGACCGTGCTGATGCCTTTCGGAGGCGAACTCCAAGCCACCGAGACGCAGGTTTCCGTACAGAAGCTGCCGGTAAAGGGATATACCGACACTGCCAGCATGATGGCTTTCGGATTCAATCCCGACCTCTGCGAATGGAGCCCTTATCACGGTGCGGCATATTCCTTCGTGGAAGCTTGCAGCAAGGTCGTTGCCGCGGGCGGCAACTGGGAGACGATGCGTTTCTCCTGCCAGGAATATTTCGAGAGGATGAACTCCGACCCGAAGGTCTGGGGCAAGCCTGCCGCCGCCCTCCTGGGTGCCCTGAAGATGCAGGAAGAGTTCGGTCTTGCTTCGATCGGGGGCAAGGATTCCATGAGCGGCTCGTTCGAAACCGAGAACGGTCCTATCAACGTACCTCCTACCCTGATTGCATTCGGCATTACCCCAGTAAAGGCATCGAACGTCATCTCTCCTGAGATGAAATGGGAGGGCGACAAACTGTACCTGGTACGCCACAACCCGCTGGACAACAGGATGCCGAACGTCGCGCAACTCAAGAAGAACTGGAACCATATCCGTGAAAAGATCGAGGACGGAACCATCGTGGCCGCCTGGGCAGTCGGGTTCGGTGGAGTGGCTGAGGCCTTGTGCAAGATGAGCTTCGGCAACGCTTTCGGCTTCGACGTCAAGGTGTCCGAGGAAGACCTTTTCAACCTCGGCTATGGTTCGATAGTGGTCGAGACTGACGGGGATTTCGATTTCGAGAATGCCGTTCATCTCGGCGAAGTCACTTCGGGAGAAGACGGCAACGTCCGGGTGAACGGAGTGTCCGTTTCGATATTCGAGCTCATGGATTTCAATGCTTCCCTGTTCCGGAGAGTCTATCCGGATTCCAGCGAGGCTGATTCAACGCGTCTCCTGCCTCGCGGCATGGAGGGAGTAAAGCCTTTCAAGGCAAAGAAAGCGGATCTCGAATACAAAGGTCCGAAGGTGGACAAGGTCGTCGCGTACCTGCCTGTATTCCCGGGCACCAACTGCGACTACGATACCGCCAAAGCATTCAGGAAGGCAGGTGCGGAGGTCAGGACCACGGTATTCAGGAACCTGACCGACCAGGACGTGTTCGATTCCATCGCAGAGATGCGGGAGAACATCGACAATTGCCAGATCCTGATGCTTTCCGGTGGATTCTCCGCCGGAGATGAGCCTGACGGAAGCGGCAAGTTCATTGCCAACGTCCTGAACAACGAGGAGATCAGGTCTGCCATCGAGAGGCTTGTCGCCCGGGACGGACTGATTCTCGGAATATGCAACGGATTCCAGGCCCTGGTCAAGTCAGGGCTGCTTCCATACGGCACGGGAGGAAAGGTTGACAGGCATTCGCCTACCCTGTTCCGCAACGACATCAACCGGCATGTTTCGCAGATGGTCACCACGAGGGTGGCTACTACGAACTCCCCTTGGCTTCGAGGGATGTCCATAGGCGACGAGCACACCATCCCGGTAAGCCACGGGGAAGGCAAGTTCGTGGTCAGCGAGGAGATGGCCCGGGAGCTGTTCGCAAACGGCCAGGTCGCCTTCCAGTACGTGGATCCTATCACGGACGAACCTACCATGGAGTCGCCTTACAACCCTAACGGTTCCTACTATGCCATCGAAGGCATCATCAGCCCGGACGGACATATACTCGGAAAGATGGGCCATTCGGAGAGATACGAGGATAACCTGATGAAAAACATCGAGGCCGACAAGGAGCAGCCTTTGTTCGAAAATGCAGTCAGGTATTTCAAATGACACATTAATGAAACGCCGCCTTGCTCTCATATTCTTCCTGTCTCTCATCATCCCTGCGACGGTGAGGGCGCAAAGCTATGACGAGAGTTTCCGCTACTGGAACGAAGGGCCTCTGACTTTCAAGGATTTCACCATCAGGGACATGTGGACCGACGATCCTATGGTTTCGTCTTCCATGGAATACGGACTGGCCTACAAGGATACGGTGCTCCGCTTCGGGAACCTCCGGTACCAGACTTTGTATTCCTTGGCAAAGATGGACAGGGTGAATTCGTGGATAAGGACCGGAAGGGCAACCGAACTGACCCTGAAATACCATCAGGTGGCCTTCGACATAGCCGAGCTGAACCGCAGGAAGCTGCAGGACAGGTTCGAGAACGGGGAATCATTCGTGTTCCCGTCAAACCTGATAAGCTTCTACGAGAAGAATCTCACCAACGAGATCAATGAATACAGGGCCAAATGCAGCCAGGGACTCGACGCCGAAGTCATAGAGGAATACAGTAAACGTATCCACGACGAACTGGGCAAATATCCGGAAGGGATAAACGAGCCTGTCATCCGCTTCCGCAACAGCGGTTTCGGGTACCATCTCGGTCCGTATGGTGAATTCCTTGCGGGAGAAGCGGCTTCCTACCTGGGGCCGCAGTTGGGACTCCTGCTCGGAATGGAGTATTCCTTCAAGAGGCTGCGCACCAACTGGGACATCTCCTTCGGAAGATATCTGGGAGGTCTCAGGAAGAGTGTGGCTTACAGCGACGAGTATAATGACATCCAACATACCTGGGGGAAAGACTGGGACTGCCACGGAATGCTCGTCGACTTGTCCCTGGGCTTCGCCATAGTGGACAACGCCCACCTGACCATAGCTCCGATGGTAGGCATCGGAGGAATGAACGTCGAACTGGACAGGGAATACCAGAAGGAGAAGGATGTCACGGAAAATATCGACGGTTTCAGGTACCTGGCTGGAGTCAACGTGGACCTGAAACTTGCGAGAAACTACAGCTTCGGCTGGGACGGACGGAACTACGGCGAGAACAGCATTCGCTTGAAGCTATATGTAGCCAAGTCGGATGTGGATGAAATCGCCGGGCCGCTGAGCATCAACTGCGGCCTGTTGTTCAACCTCTACGGGAGGATGGTAAGATAGATAGAAAAAACATCATCGGATATGAGAGACTTATACTTGACAAATACACTTTCCAGGAAGAAAGAACTTTTCGTCCCTATCCAGAAAGGCCACGCCGGAATGTACGTCTGCGGACCTACCGTTTACGGCGACGCCCACCTGGGCCACGCCCGTCCCGGTGTGACTTACGACGTGCTGTTCAAGCTCCTCAAGCATCTGGGATACAAGGTACGTTACGTGCGCAACATCACTGACGTGGGGCACCTGGAACACGATGCCGACGAAGGTGAGGACAAGATCTCCAAGAAGGCCAGGCTGGAACAGCTGGAGCCGATGGAGGTAGTCCAGACCTATACCTTCCGGTACCACGAGGCCATGCGTCTTCTGAACGTCGCTCCCCCGTCCATCGAGCCGAGGGCGTCAGGCCACATCATCGAGCAGATCGAGACCATAAAGAGGATACTCGATGCAGGATATGCATACATCTCCAACGGATCGGTATATTTCGACGTTGAGAAATACAACCGGGACCACCACTACGGTGTCCTTTCCGGCCGTACCCTGGACGACACCCTCGAAGGGACCAGGGCACTGGACGGGCAGGGCGACAAGAGGGCTCCTTATGATTTCGCCCTCTGGAAGAAGGCCGAACCGGAGCATATAATGCACTGGCCGAGTCCCTGGAGCGAAGGTTTCCCGGGCTGGCATCTCGAGTGCTCCGTAATGGGCGAGAAATACCTGGGCAGCGATTTCGACATCCACGGTGGCGGAATGGACCTTATGTTCCCTCACCACGAATGCGAGATAGCCCAGAACGTTGCCTGGAGAGGAACGCAGGGCGTCCATTACTGGGTGCACAACAACATGATCACCATCAACGGCCAGAAGATGGGCAAGTCGCTGGGGAACTTCATCACCCTGCCCGAACTGTTCTCCGGAAACCATCCGAAGCTTTCGCAGGCGTATTCCCCGATGACGGTACGCTTCTTCATCCTCCAGGCACATTACCGCAGCACCCTGGACTTCAGCAACGAGGCCCTTCAGGGTGCAGAGAAAGGACTGAAGAGGATCATGCAGGCATACAAGGACCTGTGTGCGATGTGTGGGGTGACAAGGCAGGAGAAGCCTTATGGCGAAGATACGGTCGAGGTCGCGCCTGAGACTTGCTGCGCCGATTCCGAAGAGATCAAGGGAATATTCAACGGTGTCTATGAAGCTCTTTGCGACGACCTCAACACTCCGGTCGCCGTGGCTCATATATTCGATGCGGTCAGGATTATCAATTCCGCCAAGGCCGGGGCCAAACTCACCGGGAACGACCTCCAGGCCCTCCTCAGGCTGTTCGACGACATAGTATTCGGAGTGCTCGGGCTCAGGGATGAATCTGCGGGCGAGTCCGGAAAGGGACGTGATGTAGTCGCCGGACTGATGGAAATGGTCCTCGAGGACCGTGCCAAGGCGAAGGCCGCCAAGGACTGGGCTGCCAGCGATGCCATCCGCGACCATCTCAAAGCGCTCGGCATAACCGTCAAGGACACCAAGGACGGCGCCGAGTGGACGCTGGAATAGACCGGGAGATCCCCGGTCAAGGCCGGGGATGACTTTAACAGAGTGGAAAATGAAACAGGCCGGCTCGTGTGAGCCGGCCTGTTCCGTATATCCAAGTAAGAGACTATTCTGTCTTTCCGTTGAGGGAATACACGTAAGCCTTCTTGCTTGAAGTCTCGTAGATCGAGCCGTACTTGGTCAGCAGACCGCGGACGATGACATCATCGCCGATAGCGACCTGGCCGTCACCGTCAACCCAAGGTTTGTTGCCGAGCCAGTACACGCTGTAGCACTCGAAATCGTGGTCAGGATCGGTGGTCGACTTCTTGTCTGAAGATACGCCGTAAGCGACGCCGTCATCGGAAAGCCAGAATGTACCGACGCCCTTGGAAGCGTTGAATGTGTAAAGGATGGCGGAAACCTTGCCCTTCACGCATACATCGTTCTTGCATCCTGCTTCGATGCAAGCTGCAGCACCGGCCACGTTGAACGGATTGTTCACGTTACCGACACCGTTGGCATCAGTGGTGACACCGTTGATTTCATAAACATATGCCTTCTTGCTGGAAGTCTCGCAGATACCGTTGTATATGGTAAGCTTGCCGTGGACGATAACTTCGTCACCGACAGCGATCTGAGCATTTCCTTCGGCCCATGGCTTGTTACCGAACCAGTACACACTGTAGCACTCGAAATCATGATCCGGATCGGTGGTAGACTTCTTGTCACCGGTCACACCATGTGCGACACCGTCATCGGAAAGCCAGAATGTACCGACGCCCTTAGAAGCGTTGAATGTGTAAAGGACTGCGGAAACCTTGCCCTTCACGTAGAACTCGGAAGCACTCTCACCGCTGAGAGTCTTGCAGTACTCGATGGCCTGGGCGATCGTGAACGGATTTGTCAGGGTTCCCTGCAGACCGGTCTGGCTGACGACAGAGGTGACGGTGGAAGAGGACTTGCCGGAAGCGGAAGTGAAGGAGATCTCAGCCGTACGGGCAGCCTCCTGCTGGCTTTCTGCCACATGGAACGATATTACAGTTGTGTCCTTGACAAGGCTTACACCGGTAACGCTGACCCAATCCTTGGCATCCTCAGGGATGCTGATGGTAGGACCGTTGCCCTTGCAGACGAGCTTGACGATGAAGTCGCCGCCGGCAGCGTCGAAACCGTTGACAGCACCTTCCTCGAGCTTGATGAGGGACTTGACGACTTTGACAACCGCTGCATCGACGATCTCGACGGTACCGTTGTAAAGCTTCTTAGGACCTTCGATGGTCACCACGTCGGCTACATCGATTCCGAAACTTGCCCAACCGCCGGAAGCATCCTTAGGATACTGGCCGCTGGCGTTCTTTACACCGTAGATATAGAGATCACCGGTGTCATCCTTGATGTAGAAGTTGCCGTACTCGGTATTGGCGATTGCTGTGACGGTTCCGGTGACACGGTAGGTCTTGCCTTCCGGACCGGCGTTTACCTTGGCGCAGGTAGCATCCTCGGCAGCCTTGAGGCCCTGGATGACATTGATGTACTGGGTGTAGCCACCGCAGGAGATGGCGATTTCGGTCTCTCCCTTGCCGGAGATGGTCTCAGGAGCGGAGATGGTGATGGAAGTCTGGCCGGCGGAACCACTGGTAGGAGAAACCGTAAGCCATTCAGGAATATCGGAAGAGATGGTCCAGGAATCGGTAGCGTTGACCGTTACGGTCTTCGTGCCGCCGGACATAGGAAGGGAAACATAGGTGTCGGAAACCTGGATGCTGCCAAGGGTTCCGAGTTCTTCATCCTCGTTGCAACCGACCATCAGGAACATAGAAGCAGCAAGGGCTGCAAGTATATATCTCAATTTCATGATCTTTGTCGTATTAAGCATTAGTTAAAGAAGTACTTGATACCGACAGAAGCGTACCAGCACTGACCGATGGCATAGTAAGGCTTCCAGGTCTCGGTGCTTCCGCTGATGGAAGCAGGAGTGGAGAAGGTAGGATAACCTTCTGCATCGACACCTTCATACTTGAGGATACGGGCCTCGGAGCCGATTTCAGGGTTCAGATACTTGGAAACGCCCCACTGTGAGTTGAAGAAGTTGAGAACGTTCTTCATGTCAAGGCTGAGCTGGAGCACGTTGGTGGTCTTGCCCACGTTCACCTTGAAGTCATGCTTGTAGCTGAAGTCGATCCTGTGGACCCAAGGAGAGTAAACCGAATATGGCTCGGCGTACTGGCCCTGGCGCTCGCTGAGGAACTTGGAGTTGTGGACATAGTCCATGAAGCGGTCGCGGCTGTCAGCATTGACGAAACGGAACTGGTTGGAAGAAACCTCGTCATCGGTAGGGATGTAGATGGCATCGTAGGCATAACCGTCACCGTTCATGTCATTGGAGAGCATATAAGAGTAGTTGTATCCTCCGCGCCATGCTTCATAGATGAGGCTGTAGTGGTTGCCGCCCAGGTCGTGGAGGGTCGCAGAAGCAATCACACGGTCTGGAGTGACATACTGGGAGTTGTGCAGCTTGATATTGTTGATACCAGCGGTGGTAGGAACATAAGCAACTGCAGACTCGGCGTTGGAACCTGGCAGACCGGTGATCTCCTTGGAGACGGTGTGCGTGTAGGCAGCCATGAGGCTGAGGTTCTCGAGAGGGCGGGCATTGATGGTGACGTTGCCTGACCATCCGTAACCCTTGTTGGTGTTGCTGAGCACGAATGCGCTGGTTCCGGTCTTAGGATCGGACGGGAAGATAGGACGGTTGTCGACACCGTTGAACCTTGCGAATCCCTCGACAGGCTTGATGCTCCAGTCTTCCATCGTCGCGGCGTTGATGGTCTTGTTGAAGATACCTTCAGCGGTGATGCTAAGAGGGAATACGGTAGGGAAAGCGTAGTCGATTGCGAGGGAGGTCTTCCAGACCTGAGGCATCTTGAAGCCAGGATCGACAGCTGAGATCGATGAAGGAGCGGTTCCGTCTTCAGGCTTGATGCTCATAGGATAACCGAGGGATGCAAGCTTGTTCTGGAGGGCTGCGATGGTAGCCTTGCCGCCTTCGGTGACCAGACCGCCGGCGAACTCGTTCATCGTGAAGCCGTTCTTGGCGGCATTCTTGGCATTGATCTGGGCCTGGTACTGGACCATACCCGAGTTGGTAGGCATATTCGTGAAGAATACGAGCGGGATACGTCCTTCGAAGACACCTGTACCTCCGCGGACCTTGAGGCTCTTGTCGCCGAGGACATCCCAGGAGAAGCCGAAGCGAGGAGAGATGGAAACGCGTGCCTTAGGCCATGTACCGGTGTCGATGTTGCGGACATTGCCATCGCCATCATAATAGTCGATCGCGAGGATGGCGTTGTTGGTCATCAGGTCGGCGTTGTTGAACAGGAGGGCATCGGCACGGATACCGGCCATGAGCTTGAGGTTCTGGGTCGGATTCCACTCATCCTGGAGGAATACGCCCGGACGGCTGAACCTTACACGGGCGGCAGGCTTGGCCTCGCCATCATAGCCGTAGGTAAGGCAGACGACCTCAGGAGTAGCTCCGTTGATGAAGTCGTCGACGCTGGCATAGCGGTAGTAACCTGTACCGTTGCGCATGTACTGGTTGTCAGCCATCTGGTATTCATAGGTGAAACCTCCGGTGACCTTGTGCTTGCCGGCATAGTAGTTAAGCTCGTCCTTGACATTGATGGTGTTGTTGTGGACGGCGTTGTTCCAGGTGAAGAGCTCGTAACCGAGGGCGATGTAGTTGCCGTTGTTACCGGTTCCGTCCTGGATGTCGATGAACGGGAACTCGTCGGAAGTGGAACCGCGGACATCACCGATCTTGGAATAAGTGGCGATGAACTGGTTCGAAAGCTTGTCGGAGAGGCGGCTGTTGAGGTCGAATGACCAGGTGTCCACCTTGTTGTTCATCGAATACATCGAGTTGGCATAAGACATCGAGTACTGTGAAGTACGGGCATATGAAGAACGTGTGCCACCGTCCATCGAGGTTGCGTTAGGAGCGATCCAGTTCTTGTTCAGGGTGCTGTTGTAACGCAGGGCGAGATGGTGCTTGTCGGTGATGTTCCAGTCGATGCGGGCAAGGAGCTTCCTGTTGCTGATGTCAGCAGGGAAATCCGTCCATGAACCAGTGTCATATCCATACTTCGACTTCACGAACTCGGAAACTCTCTGGAGGTCGGACAACTTGGTACGGGAAACGTATCCGGTAGGGTCTGCTACACCGTTGGTGGAGCCTCTCCAGCGGTTGGCCACGGACGGACTGTTCTTCATTTCGTAGTTGACGAAGAAGAAGAGCTTGTTCTTGATGATCGGGCCGCCGAGGGTCAGACCATAGGTGGTGCTGCGGTCCTTTGGACGGTCTCCGCTGATGAGATCCCTTCCGTAAACCACGTCACCATGCATGAACTCGTTGTCGTGATAGATATAGGCCGTTCCCTTGATGGTGTTGGTACCGGACTTGGTGATGGCGTTGACACCACCGCCGATGAAGTTGGTCTGACGGACATCGTAAGGAGCGATGACGACCTGCATTTCCTCGATGGCATCGATGGAGATCGGACTTCCGCCACCAGGAAGGTTGTCGGAAAGACCGAAGTTGTTGTTGAAGTTGGCACCATCGACGGTGAAGTTGGCGTTACGTCCGTCGCTTCCGACGAAGCTCATTCCGTTGCCGCCGTAAGGGGAAAGCCTGGTGACATCGGTGATGCTCCTGGAAACGGTAGGAAGATTGGTGATCTGCGAATTGTTGATGTTCGTAGCGGCACCAGTCTTCTCAACTGCAAACTTCGAAGACGGAGAAGCCATGACTATGGAGGAGTTAAGCTGCTCGTTGTCCGGGTTGACAGTCGCATTGAGGTTGTAGGTCTCGGCGAGCTGGAGGATAACGTCAGTGTACTCCAGGGTCTGGTAACCGAGGAACGAGATGGTCACCTTGTAAGGACCACCGACACGCATACCGTTGATCGCATACTGGCCGTCACCGTTGGCTACGGCAGCATACTGGGTACCTGATGGCTCGTGGACGGCGACGACGGCCGCTCCTGCCAGAGGTTCGCCGTTCTCATCGTTGATGCGTCCGGCAAGGCTGGAAGTCGTAACCTGTGCGAAGGCGGCGACTCCTGCAAAGATAGCTGCCAAGGCAGCCAATCCTTTTTTGAGTAATTGAACCATAAAACTAAATTAAGTATTGAAATAAAACTTGTTCTCAATATAATTGTGCGAAATTAATATAAATTATCGGGTTGCTAAAATTTTCGTGGTCGGCGGAACGGAATAAAATGATGAAGTTTTCCACATTCTTATCAACATTTTTCATATCTTTGCAGCCTAGAAACATCCGAGGACGGATTTGAACCGCTTGCAACCTCGGTCTAAAAAATGCTAAAGACATGAACTATCTTTTTACTTCGGAGTCAGTCTCCGAGGGCCATCCTGACAAGGTGGCCGACCAGATTTCAGATGCAATCCTTGATGAATTCCTGCGCCAGGATCCGGAGGCTAAGGTAGCCTGCGAGACATTCTGCTCGACGGGGTTGGTTCTTGTCGGCGGCGAAGTCCGTTCCGACAACGCCTATGTGGACATCCAGAAAACCGTCCGGGACGTAATCCACAGGATAGGCTACGACAAGTCCGAATACATGTTCGATGCGGATTCATGCGGAATACTTTCCGAAATCCACGAACAGAGCCGGGACATCAACCGCGGAGTCGTCCGCGAAGACCCTGAGCAGCAGGGTGCCGGCGACCAGGGCATGATGTTCGGATATGCCTGCAAGGCTACGGGACACTACATGCCGCTCGCCCTGTACCTCTCGCACCTCACCCTCAAGATATTGGCGGACATCCGGCACAACACTCCGGAATTGATGCCGTACCTGAGGCCTGATTCCAAATCGCAGTACACGATAGAATTCGACGAGAACAACCATCCCGTTCGCGTACATACTATCGTGGTTTCCACCCAGCACGATGAGTTCGACTCCGACGAGGCGATGAGCGCAAAGATAGAGAGCGATGTCCGGAATATCCTGATTCCTAGAGTTATAGCAGCCCTCGACCCGGAGACCGCTTCCCTCTTCAAGGGCGACTACAAGTTATTCGTGAATCCTACCGGGAAGTTCGTGATCGGCGGCCCGGCCGGCGATACAGGCCTGACCGGCAGGAAGATAATAGTGGACACCTACGGCGGACGCGCGCCTCACGGAGGCGGAGCATTCTCCGGGAAGGACCCTTCGAAGGTGGATAGAAGCGCAGCCTATGCAGCCAGGTACATTGCAAAGAATATGGTTGCGGCAGGGGTCGCCGAGGAGATGGTGGTGCAACTGGCATATGCCATCGGAGTCGCAGAGCCGGTGAGCATATTCGTGGATACCAAAGGCACCGGAATAATCTCCGACGCCGAGATCGCTGCCAGGATCGGCAAGCTTTTCGACCTCAGGCCGGCGGCTATCATCCGCAAGTTCGGACTCAAGAATCCTATATATTCACCTACAGCGACCTACGGCCATTTCGGCCGCGAGCCTTACGTCAAGGACGGTATGCAGTTCTTCGGCTGGGAAAAGCTTGACGCGGTGGATGCAATCAAGTCAGAGTTCGGGATCTAGTCTCCACGTTCCATTTCGCGGCGGACATCCTTCTCCTTGATGGACTGGCGCTTGTCATATACCTTCTTGCCTTTGGCAAGGGCTATGACCAGTTTGGCGTAACCTTCATCGTTGACAAAGAGCTTCACGGCCACGATCGTGAGGCCCTTTTCTTTCACCGCCTGGTGCAGGTGGCGCAGTTCCCTCTTTGTAAGCAACAGCTTGCGGTCGCGGAGCGGCTCGTGCTGCCCCCATGACCCCCAGAAGTAGGTAGCCACGTTCATGCCCTTGACAAAGAGCTCGTTACCGACGAAATAGCAGTAGGAATCCACCAGGGAAACCTTTCCCAGGCGGATGGATTTGATCTCGGTGCCTACGAGGACTATCCCTGCCTCGTAGGTCTCCAGGAACTCGTAGTCGAACGACGCTTTCTTGTTCCTGATCTCTATCCTGTGTTCCTTCTGTTTTGCCATATATTCAGTTACGGGATTGCAAATATAGCTACTTTTCTTGGTGTTGCAGTTTTTAATCGCTAAGTTTGTTATTTGCAAGCCTGTTTGAGAACAAACCAAAACTGTATGATAATGAGAAAAATCATCCTCGCGGCGTTAGCCGCACTGACACTGGTCTCCCTGGCATCCTGCCACAAGTACAAGTACGAGACCGTCAAGGGGGATCCTCTGAAGACAAAGATCTACACCCTTGACAACGGACTGAAGGTCTATATGTCCGTCAACAAGGAAACACCTCGCCTGCAGACCTACATCGCCGTGAAGGTCGGCAGCAAGAACGACCCTCACGAGACCACCGGTCTCTCCCACTATCTCGAGCACCTTATGTTCAAGGGCAGCGAGAATTTCGGAACCTCTGACTACGAGGCTGAGAAACCGCTCCTCGATTCCATCAGGGCTCTGTTCGAAGTTTACAGGACCAAGACCGACCCTGCCGAAAGGATAGCCCTCTACCACAAGATAGACTCGATCAGCTACGAGGCTTCCAAGATCGCCATCCCGAACGAATACGACAAACTGATGTCGATAATCGGCGCCAGCGGAACTAACGCCTTCACTTCCAACGATATGACGGTCTATACCGAGGACATCCCGTCCAACGAGATCGACAATTGGGCCAAGATCGAGGCCGACAGGTTCAGGCATCCTGTGATCAGGGGCTTCCACACCGAGCTGGAAGCTGTCTACGAGGAAAAGAATATGAGCCTGACCGAGGACCAGGAAAAGGCAATGGAGGCTATCGACTCCGTGCTGTTTACCAAGCATCCTTACGGACTCCAGACCACCCTGGGAACCCAGGAGCACCTTAAGAATCCTTCGATCATCAACATAGAGAACCATCGCAACAACTTCTACGTACCGAACAACATCGCGATCTGCGTTTCCGGCGACTTCGACCCGGACACCTTCGTGGCCACTATCGAGAAGTATTTCGGAGACTGGGAGCCGAATTCTGACATCAAGACCCTCCAGTACGAGGAAGAAGCTCCTATCACCGCCCCGGTGGAGAAGAACGTATACGGACTGGATGCCGAATTCGTGATGGTAGGATGGAGGACTCCGGGCGAGAAGGACTTCCTCAGAAGCGAAGTCGGCGACCTCGTAAGTTCCATTCTCTCGAACGGAAAGGCAGGAATAGCCGACCTGGACCTCATCCAGGCACAGAAAGTCAATTCCTTCTTCGGATTCAACTATACCCGTCCTGATTACGGCGAGTTCCTCCTGTTCGGCTACCCTCGTGCCGGTCAGTCCCTCGAGGAGGTCCGCGAGCTGATGCTCGAGGAAATCGCCAAACTGCGCGCAGGCGATTTCGATGATGAACTCATCCAGGCCACCATCAACAACTACAAGCTGAGCAAGATGCGCCAGCTGGAAAGGAACGGGAACCGCGCGATGGCTTTCGTCAACTCTTTCATCAATGAGCATAACTGGAAGGATGACGCACTCCAGATGAAGCGTCTCGAGAAGGTTACGAAGCAGCAGATCGTCGACTGGGCCAACGAATATCTCGGAGCCAACAGCCACGTGACGGCATACAAGCGCCTTGGTGTCGACAAGAACATAGACAAGATCGCTGCTCCTGCCATTACCCCTATCGAGACCAACCGCGACAAGCAGAGCGCCTTCCTGAAGGATATCCAGCAGACTGAGGTCAAGCCTATCGATCCGGTATTCCTGGACTTCTCCAAGGATATGAAGAAGGGTGAGATCAGCGGCCTCGAGTTCCTTTACAAGAAGAACGAACTCAACGACATAGCAACCTTGTTCTGCACATTCGACAAAGGCACCCAGAACGATCCGCGGCTGGATATCGCCTTCCGTTACCTCGACTATCTCGGGACACCTGACAGGAGCGCCGAGCAGATCAAGAAGGAGCTCTACAACCTGGCTTGCAATGAGAGATACTCCGCCGGACCTCTGCAGAGCAACATCGGAGTAACCGGACTCGACGAGAACGTCGGCAAGGCTATGGCTATCGTGGAAGACCTGATCTTCAACGCCGTGGCAGACACCAACATCCTTGCAGAAGTGAAGTCCGACATCCTGAAGAACCGTGCGGACGAGAAGCTGAGCCAGAGCGGATGCTTCTCCGCACTCCAGAGGTACATCTTCTACGGTCCTGAATTCATCGGAAAGAACACCCTTACGAACGAGCAGGTCCTCGCCCTTACCTCGGACGAACTGCTCCAGGCTGTCAGGGACCTCTACGGCAAGAAACACGACATCCTTTACTACGGTCCTTCAGACGAAGGTGCTGCAAGGAAGATCATCGCCGACTGTCACAAGGTTTCCGACAATCCTGAGGCTCTGGAAAAAGAAATCCCTCAGGACAGGAGGGTCGAGAAGAGCGAAGTGTTCATCGCTCCTTACGACGCCAACCAGTTCTACTACCTGCAGTATTCCAACGATGGCAACAAGTTCGATGTAGCCAACGATCCTTCCGTGACGATGTACAACAACTACTTCGGCAGCGGGATGAACGCCATCGTATTCCAGGAAATGCGTGAGGCCAGGGGTCTCGCCTACTCCGCACGGGCATTCCTCCGCACTCCTTCCTTCAAGGAGAGCGACTACAGCTTCTACGCGTTCATAGCATCCCAGAACGACAAGCTCCGGGAGGCGGTAGAGGCATTCGACAAGATCATCAACGATATGCCGGAATCCCCTGAGGCGTTCGAGGTTGCGAAAACTGCCGTCCTGAACAATCTCAGGACCAACAGGACCACCGGAATCAGTGTTCTCTATGATTATCTCGACCTGAAGGACCTTGGCCTTACTGAAGACCGCGACAAGGCTGTCTTCGAGAAGATCCAGAACATGACGCTGGAGGATGTCAAGGCATTCCAGCAGAAGTGGATCAAGGACAGGAAATACGTCTATGGTCTCCTTGGCCGTGAGTCAGACTTCGACATGGACTTCGTCCGCAGCCTCGGTCCAGTCACCGAGCTCACCCTCGAAGAGATCTTCGGCTACTAGACACCATACCTTTGGGGCATATGACAACACGGAGCCGACTCACTTTGAAGTCGGCTCCTTTTATATGTGATACAGGGAGGGTAGCTATTTATTTGGCCTCCGCCTCCAAGCTCAGGCTGCTCTCCTCCGGTAGCCTTCGCTTCGCTCATCCCTCCCACTGCGCTGCGCTAGTGGGCCCCTCCCGTTCACGTGGCCACGGGCGGCCACGGGCCTCGGAGGAGACAGCCTGTAGCTTCTGCGGCGAAAAACAAAACAAATTGTTTGCAGCTGGTCATCTCAGCTGATGACGGAAGACTATTTCCCGGTGTACTGGCCGATGAAGAAGATGGCGCCGGTGCTGACTTCGGTTATGGCGTAGATGAACGGGTGGTCAGCGTGGAATGTAAACACCTTCGGTTCGCTTCCAGGGCCGGCAGAAGTCTCCTTCATAGTGACATCCGTGACCGCAGCAGCTTCTGAACCAGTCTCGTCAACTTTGATCTTGGCCTTGTGAAGGACTTGTGAGATACAGACCTGAGCCGTTGTCATCGCCGAGAAGTCCGCCGAAGGAGAAAACGCAGTAGGCATACCCATATCGCAGAGGATTCCGCTGAAATCGATCTTGAACTCAGATTCGAAGGCAGGAAGCTTCAAGTCGACTTCCTCTGCATCATAGAAGCATTTCGGATCCAGGCTTTCCGCAGTCAGACCTTTCATCAAATCAGCTACCGAGGACGACTCGTCGGGCAACAGGACCGTCATCCTGTATGCCTTGTTTCCGTACGGGAGGATGACGGAGGTATAACCCTTACCCACGCAGACGGAAAAGGCAGCCTTCTGATGCATCATTTCCACCTTTAGGGTGGAGCCGTCCTCACGGACGAATTTTTCCTTGGAAGTGTCGGACTTCTTGAACTGAGAGGACCATATTCCCTTGAAATAAACTGCGTTGAGGAAATGTGCGACAGTGCCGGGATCGAGAGGATCGTCAAGGATGGAAGGAATCATCCCGTGTGTCTTCTCCTTGCACCAAGAGTTGATGAAGCCCACAACATCCTCCTTTGCGAAATCCTTGTAAATTACTTTCGCATCGTAGCTGGACTCGACAGCCTCGGTGAATGCCGGAAGCAACGGAACACTCTTGCTGACAACCGCGGTATTCGCAATCTCAATGGTAGTGGAAGGATCCACTTTGGCACCCTCCGCCAGCAAAGTCTTGCAGAAAGAGTTGAGACCTTCCACGGAACTTTCCTTATATCCGAGGACTGTGTTTATTTCTTCCTGGGTCTTTCCCTTGGCTCCGTTATCCACCATTCCAAGAGCATAGGTGACACTGAGAGGAGAAATCAGGAAACTCTCGCCGGAAGCGTCTTTGGCAGTCCTTGCAAAGAGATCGAGAGCGAAAGCGTTATTGGCACGGACCATCTCCATCTGAGCCCTGGTCAGGACGATGTCCTTTCTCTCGATGAGTTTTCCAGGTTCGATGGTTTCGTCATCATTGGTCTTATCACAGGAAGCCACAGTCAGAGTGGCAAATGCAAGAGCAAATAAGCAAATGAACTTTTTCATAATTGTAAATTTTTGACAATCGTAAAGATAGAAATGTTTATTATAAAACGCAAAATATCAGGAATACGTCTCATTTTTATATCTTTGTCTACGGTATGAGCAGGAATCCCAAGAACAAGTTGCGTGAGCCCATCCCTATTCCGCCCCCGGCACCGCTTCCGGAGCCGGAGGAAATAGACTTCGCGCAGATCCTGGAGGAGTATTCTTCCGGGAAGATCGACCTTGTGGTGGTGCTGGGGCCGACTGCTTCTGGAAAGACCCGCTACGCAGTAAACCTTGCGCGGGAATTCGGCAAGGTACGCCCGGCGGAAATCCTGTCCGCTGACAGCAGGCAGGTGTACAAGGGAATGGACATAGGCACCGGAAAGGACTTGGACGAATATGGGGAAATCCCCTATCATCTGATCGACATCGTGCCGGCCGGAACCCGGTTCGACCTGTTCCTGTGGCAGCAGGCGTTCGAGGCGGCATATTCAGGAATACGGGAAAGGGGCGCGATACCTATTCTCTGCGGAGGCACCGGACTGTACATACAGGCCGCCACGACAGGATATACCCTGCCGCAAGTGCCACCAAACGAAGCCCTGAGGGCCGAGCTGGAACAGTTCGACACCGAGGAACTGATCGGGAAACTGGCTTCTTTCGGTCAGCTGCCGGATGAAGGGGTGCTGCAATCCAGGAGGCGCATCATCAGGGCACTTGAAGTCGCACTTTACGAGCAGGAGCACCCTGTGGTCAGGAGCAATTTCCCGCCCAAGAAGGCTTATTACATCGGCACTCTGGTAAGCCGGGAAGAGCGCAACGCAAGGATCGACCGCAGGCTGGACGAGAGGCTGGAAAACGGGATGGTCGAAGAAGTCAAGGGACTGTTGGACAGCGGCATAAGGGCGGAAGACCTGGTCTATTACGGCCTGGAATACAAGTTCGTGACGCAATATGCCCTGGGCATCCTGAGTTTCGATGAGATGCGCACCCTGCTCGCAAACGCCATCCATCAGTTCGCTAAACGGCAGATGACCTGGTTCCGTGGAATGGAAAAAGACGGATTGCACATCCATTGGACAAAGGTTACTTTTTGAGTATTTTTGCAGAAAACGGATATAATCATGAAAGTTGCAGTAATAATGGGCTCCACGAGCGACCTGGAAGTGATGAGCGGAGCCTTCGGAATCCTTTCGGATTTCGGGATCGAATTCGAGAAACGGGTCATCAGCGCCCACAGGACACCGGAGTTGATGTTCGAATATACCAAGGCCCTCAAAGGCCGCGGATTCGGGGTCGTGATCGCCGGAGCCGGAGGAGCCGCCCACCTTGCCGGAGTAGCTGCCGGGCTGACCACGCTTCCGGTAATCGCGGTACCTATGGCAACGAAGAACCTCGGAGGACTGGATTCCCTCCTCTCGATGGTCCAGATGCCTACCGGGATCCCAGTCGCCACGGTCGCCATCGGCGGAGCCAAGAACGCAGCGATCCTGGCCGCCGAAATCCTCGCCCTGCAGGACGAATCCATAGCCTGCAAGCTCGATGAGTACCGCAAGGCTCAGAGCGAAAAGATTTACAACACAACGATTTAAGAAAAATGTTCCGGAATATCCTGGCCGCCCTTGCGGCCTCATTCGCCGTCTGCGCAAGCCTCAGCGCCCAGACTGTCATCACCCTCGACGAGACGGGTGAAGCAGGCAAATACACGATCCAGACCACCGTCAACGGAGTGGGCGTACGCACCTTCTACACGGAAGAGAACTGGTTCGTAAGCTTGTCCACCACCACATACCTCTTCCTCTACGAGAACGGTTACATCCAGGACAGCGACGTCAAGGGTCTGACCAACCTGAAGATGCCGGACGGATCCAGCACCAAGGCTGCCTCATTCCTCATCCGTTCGCTCCGGATCGGAGACAAGATCGTGGTGAAGGACATCCCGGCCTTCGTAATAAAGAAACAGACCGTGCCGCTCCTGATCGGTAGTTCCACCTTCGACAGTTTCGGTGAATATACCCGCCAGGGCAACCGCATCATAATCGGAGACCTCGAGCCGGACAAGGACCCTTCCACCATAGTGGATCCGATAGACAGCCTCAAGCAGGCCGCACAGGCTTTCCTCGATGCCGGGGAATATGAATCCGCAGGGAACTGCTTCAGCCAGCTCTATGAAAAGGATGCGCTGAACATGCTGACACAGTACCAGTACGCCATCCTCCTTGGAATGCTCGGGAAGGACGAGGAGAATATCGAGGTCTCGAAGGATTGGCTCGCTTCCAACGAGCACAAGTCCCTTACGATGGACTACTGGATCAACAACGGCCTCGGCGCATCATATGCCCGCCTGAACCAGAACATAAACGCAATGGACAGCTTCGGAAAAGCTGTCCAGGCATATTGCAAGTTGTTCAACACGTCAGAAACCGAGGTCAAGAAGGGCAAGTTCCACGATGAGACCCTGGGGGCCACCTTCTATTCTCTCGGCCGCCTTTATGCAGCCGAAGGGAAGGTCTCGAAGGCAGAATCATATTGCTCCCTTGCAGCCAAATGCGGCATACAGGCAGCGATAGACTTCTGCGACAAATACAAGATCAAATACTAGAAGCTGGCTTCGCTCGGTTCGACTCCGAAACGGCCTCCAAGGACAAGTTTCGCCTTAAGGGTGACTGACTTGTCCTCTTGTGTCGCACCACCTTCTATCATCTTCTTGAGGAGGGTGAAGCTACGGTCGGCTATTTCGGCCAGAGGCTGGATTACGTGAGGGACCACAGGCTTGTTCAGGTCGTAGATGTCGCTTTCGTCGAAGCAGACGAAGGAGAAATCCTTCTGAAGGTTGAGTCCGAGGACGTTCATCGCGTTGAATCCGTACATGGCCAGCTTCTTGGTCGGAAGTATGAAAGCTTCAGTGCCCCTCTTGGCGGCATCCCGGAATATCTCGATGACGTCCTTCTTCGCGGCTACGGCGGAATACTCGATCCTGTGGATCCGGATGTCATCCTTTAGGCCGGATTCTTCCATTGTCCTGGCATAACCAGCCTCGCGGTCGGTAAGGCTGGTGACACCCATCTTGTAGGAAATCATCTCGATCTTGCCGAAACCTTGGTGGATGAGGTACTTGGCCGCCATCCTTCCGGCATCGGCATTGTCCACCAAGACCCTGCCGAATTCCTTGCCGGGTGCATCCCTGTCGATAAGCACGGTAGGTATTCCCACGCTGCTCGCCTTGGCAAGCGCTGGGTCGGCATCCAGGCACGGGGCTACGATAAGGCCTTCAACATTGAAGCCGACCATCGTATCGACCAGGCGTGACAACTTGGCGGGATCCTCTTCGGAACTGGCGAAAATCACGGTGAAGCCATCCTTGTAGGCAATATTCTCGATATTCCTGCAGATCTCGGCGAAGAATGGATTCGCAAGGTCCGAAACGATGACCGCGATGGAATGGGAACGGCCGCTTCTCAAAGACGCCGCAGCGTTGTTCCTCCTGTAGCCAAGCCTTTTGGCCACCTGGAGGACCCTTTCGGCAGTGTCAGGATTGACCGGGCAGTCAAGACGGCCGTCCTTGCCCATCTTGGCATTCATCACGAAGGAGACCAGGGTCACTGAAACCCCGGCTTCCCTCGCAACGTCTCTGATGGTAACTTTTTTCATAAAGGTAATTGTTATCGGATGCCTATCCGTGGATCATCACTATCAAGCCGGCCATCACGATGGAGACCATGCTCATAAGCTTGATAAGGATGTTCAGGGAAGGTCCGGATGTGTCTTTGAAAGGATCTCCGACGGTGTCACCGACCACGGTAGCATGGTGGTTGACGGAGTTCTTGCCTCCGAAGTGACCGTCTTCGACATACTTCTTGGCATTGTCCCAGGCACCGCCAGAATTGGCGAGGAATATGGCAAGGATGAATCCGGCACCGAGACCTCCGATCAGCAGACCCATGACTCCAGCTTCACCGAGGCATATTCCTACGACGATAGGGACTATGATGGCAGTGAGGGCCGGGGTGATCATCTCATGCTGGGCAGCCTTGGTGGAGATTTCCACGCAGCGCTTGTAGTCTGGACGCTTCTTGCCTTCAAGTATTCCTGCGATCTCGCGGAACTGGCGGCGGACTTCGATGACCATCTTCTCGGCTGCGCGACCGACAGCGTTCATCGTCATTCCGCAGAACAGGAAGGCCATCATGGCGCCGATGAATACTCCTGCGAGCACCCTAGGGTTCATCAGGTTGACCTGATAGTACTGGATCATGTCAGGGATGGTCGCTTCTGCGACATCGACCACACGGCCCCCGATGTTGAGTACCGCAGTGCCGACATGATGGAGACCGATCTTGATTTCTTCGATGTAGGATGCAAGGAGGGCGAGGGCCGTGAGTGCGGCGGAACCGATGGCGAATCCCTTGCCGGTGGCTGCGGTTGTGTTGCCGAGGGCATCGAGGGTGTCGGTACGGTGGCGGACTTCAGGATCGAGTTCACTCATCTGGGCGTTGCCGCCTGCATTGTCAGCGATCGGGCCGTAGGCATCGGTAGCCAGGGTGATTCCCAGAGTGGAAAGCATTCCGACGGCCGCGATGGATATTCCGTACAGACCGAAGCTGAGCTTGGAAGGATCGAATGAGAATCCGGTTGCGAAGAGATATGAGAGCAGGATAGCTACGACTATTGTCACCACAGGGATGGCAGTGGAGATCATGCCAAGGCCTATACCCTTGATAATCACGGTAGCAGGTCCGGTCTGGGAACTCTCGGCAAGTTTCTGGGTCGGCTTGTAAGAGTGAGAGGTGTAATACTCAGTAGCCTTTCCGATGATCACTCCGGCGAAGAGGCCCGAGAGAACGGACAGGCTGAGCTGCCACCAGTTGCTGAATCCGAGGGCATAGAATACCACGAATGTGCAAACCGCGATCAGGATGGCTGAGAGGTTTGTTCCGGTGCTCAGCGACTTGAGCAGCTGCTGCAGACCGGCGCCTTCCTTGGTGCGGACTGCATATATTCCCAGGATGGAAAGCACGACCCCGATCGCTGCAATCATCATCGGGGCGAGGATGGCTCTCATCTGGAATTCAACGCCTGCCGTGAAGTAGGCGGAAGCACCCAGGGCCATGGTAGCTAGGATCGATCCACAATAGGATTCATAGAGGTCGGCTCCCATTCCGGCCACGTCACCTACGTTGTCACCAACATTGTCCGCGATGGTGGCAGGGTTCCTAGGATCGTCCTCCGGGATGTCCTGTTCAACCTTTCCTACGATGTCGGCTCCTACGTCCGCAGCCTTGGTATAGATACCGCCGCCGACCCTGGCGAAGAGGGCCTGGGTGGACGCTCCCATTCCGAAGGTAAGCATGGTGGTGGTGATGACCACCAGGCTCTGGGCTTGGCTCGCGTCATGGACGAAAGCATTCAGGATCAGCCACCAGATCGAAATGTCGAGGAGTCCGAGACCTACGACGGTCAGACCCATGACTGCTCCGGAGCGGAACGCCAGCTTGAGTCCCTTGTTGAGGGAATGGCTGACTGCGTTGGCGGTCCTGGCCGAGGCGAATGTGGCAGTCCTCATCCCGATGTATCCTGCAAGCGCCGAGAAGAAACCTCCGGTGAGGAAGGCGAACGGCACCCAGACATTCTGGACGTGGAGCACATAAGCCATGAATGCGAATAGGAGTGCAAGGACTACGAATACGATGGCGACTACCTTGTACTGCTGTTTCAGGTAAGCCATTGCGCCCTCACGGACATACTGGGCGATCTCTTTCATCGTAGGGGTGCCTTCGCTTTCCTTGCGCATCTGATGGTAGAAATACCATGCAAAGAAAAGAGCGATGAGCGATGCCGCAGGCACCATGTAGAAAAGACTGTTCATAAAATATGGTTTATAACGTTTTTACTGGAACACAAATATAAGAAAAAATGTTGCCGAGGTGGACTAAAAAATTTTAGTTTTCTATTAAAACCAGTTAAAAAAATGGCGGCCGGTTGCATCCGGTCGCCATTCTTTGGAAGTGATATTCCTTTATTCTGTCTGCTCTTCTGCCTTAGGGGCTTCTGCAGGAGCCTCTGCAGGTGCTTCCTCAGCCTTAGGAGCTTCAGCCTTCTTGGAGCGGCTGCGGCGGGTGGCCTTCTTCTCCTCCTTCTTGGCGGAAGCGAGGGCTGCCTCGTTGAAATCAACGAATTCGATCAGGGCCATGTCAGCGCCGTCTCCGAGACGGAAACCGGTGTGGAGCACGCGGGTGTAGCCACCTGGGCGCTCGGCAACCTTAGGAGCGATGGTCGCGAAGAGTTCCTTCACGGCATCCTTGTCCTTGAGGTAGCTGAAAACTACCCTGCGGGAGTGTGTAGTATCTTCCTTCGACTTCGTGATGAGAGGTTCGACATACGTCCTGAGAGCTTTAGCCTTTGCGACGGTGGTCTCGATCCTCTTATGCTTGATCAATGAAGAAGCCATATTGGCCATCAGCGCCTTGCGGTGACCGCTCTTGCGGCCAAGGTGATTGATTGCTTTCTTGTGCCTCATTGCTTATGCGTTCTTTTTCTTGGGTTCAATATTATATTTTCTGACATCCATACCGAACTGGAGCTTCATCTTTTCCACGAGCTGGTCGATCTCGTTGAGAGACTTCTTTCCGAAATTCCTGAACTTCATGAGTTCGTTCCTGGAATAGGAAACGAGGTCTGCGAACGTGTCGATGTCAGCTGCCTTGAGACAGTTGTATGCCCTGACGGACAGTCCCATGTCCGAAAGCTTGGTGAGGAGGAGATGCCTCATCCTGAGGCTTTCCTCGTCCAGCTCCTTGGAATCGGACTCGACTGCGCTCTCCAGGGAGATCTTCTTGTCGTCCGTGAACAGTTTGAAGTGGTAGATAAGGATGTTGGCCGCCTCCTGAAGAGCCACGTTAGGAGATATGGATCCGTCCGTGACGATCTCAAGATTGAGCTTCTCGTAGTCGGTCTTCTGCTCGACACGCCAGTTCTCGACTGTCCAGTTGACCTTCCTGATAGGAGTGTAGACTGCATCGACAGGAATGGTTCCGATCGGTGTGTTGTCGTCTCTCATCTCCTCTGCCGGGACGAAGCCGCGGCCCTTGGTGATGGTCAGGGATACTTCGAGAGTGACTGACGGTTCGAGTGAGCAGATGTGCTGCTCAGGGTTCAACACCTTGAAAGAAGACAATCCTTTGGAGATATCTTCGGCAGTAAACTCGTTCTTGCCGCTGATTACGATATTCGCGGACTCGGAGTCGACGGTTTCAACCATCCTCTTGAATCTTACCTGCTTGAGGTTGAGGATGATGTCCTGCATTCCTTCGAGTACGCCAGGGATCGTAGCGAACTCCTGGTCTACGCCGGAGATCTTGATCTGACTGATAGCAAAACCTTCCAGAGAGGCGAGAAGTATGCGGCGGAGGGCGTTGCCGATGGTCTGTCCGTATCCAGGCTCAAGCGGCCTGAACTCGAAACGTCCAACGGTGTCGGTTCCTTCGAGCATTATCACCTTGTCGGGTTTCTGAAATGCCAAGATTGCCATAATTAATCTTTTTGGGTGTTATAATGTTACTTGGAGTACAGATCTACGATGAGCTGTTCATTGATGTTCTCCGGGATGTCAGCCCTTGCCGGGAGGTTCAGGAACTTGCCTGAAACAGCCTTAGGGTCGAATTCGATCCAGGAATACTTGGTAGCGGAAGCAACACTCTTCTGGATGACTTCCAGGCTCTTGGAACGCTCTCTTACAGCAACCACGTCGCCAGGTTTGACCTGTACGGAAGGGATGTTGCAGACTTCACCGTTGAGGGTGATGTGAGCGTGGCTTACGAGCTGCCTTGCAGCTGCCCTGGTAGGAGCGATACCCATCCTGTAAACGACGTTGTCGAGTCTGGACTCGAGGAGGAAGAGAAGGTTCTCACCCCTCTGACCACTCATACGGGCAGCCTTGAGGTAGGTGTTATGGAACTGACGCTCGAGAAGACCGTACATATAACGTACTTTCTGCTTCTCCTTGAGCTGCTGACCATATTCCTTCTGCTTCTTGCGCTTGGATGCCAGGCCGTGCTGTCCCGGAGGATAGTTTCTCTTTTCGAAATCCTTGTCGCTTCCGAAAATAGGCTCGCCGAACTTACGGGCGATCTTTGTACTTGGACCAGTATATCTTGCCATAGTAATACTTGTTTTAAATGTTAGACTTTACGACGGCCTTTTGGTCTGCATCCGTTATGAGGCATAGGGGTCACGTCAACGATCTCGGTGACGACGATACCTGCATTATTGATGGTTCTGATAGCGGACTCACGACCTGCACCAGGACCCTTTACATAGCACTTAACCTTGCGGAGGCCAGCATCGTACGCTGTCTTGGAAGCATCCTCGGCTGCCATCTGGGCGGCGTAAGGAGTGTTCTTCTTGGAGCCTCTGAACCCGCACTTTCCAGCAGAGGACCAGCTGATGACCTGACCCTGGTTGTTGGTAAGAGCGACAATCACGTTGTTGAAGGTTGATGAAATATGGGCCTGGCCCGTAGCCTCAACCTTGACAACTCTCTTTGATGATGTTGTTTTCTTTGCCATAATTCATCTTGTTTTACTTGGTCGCCTTCTTCTTGTTGGCAACTGTCTTCTTCTTACCCTTCCTGGTACGAGCGTTGTTCTTGGTGCTCTGTCCGCGTACAGGGAGACCGATACGATGACGGATACCTCTGTAGCAACCGATATCCATCAGTCGCTTGATGTTCATCTGGACGGTGGAACGGAGCTCACCCTCGATCTTGTAATCCTCGTTGATGAGGTTACGGATCTTGGCGATCTGGTCGTCATTCCATTCACCGACCTTGATGTCGTAGTCGATACCGCAGTCGTCGAGGATCTTCCTTGCGGACTTGCGGCCGATACCGTAGATGTAGGTGAGACCTATCTCACCATGCTTGTTGTTAGGTAAATCAACACCGGCTATTCTTGCCATAATCTATCTTTAGCTTTATTTGTTTTTAAACCGTTATCCCTGGCGCATCTTGAACTTAGGGTTCTTCTTGCAGATCACATAGAGACGACCTTTGCGTCTGACGATCTTGCAATCCTCACTGCGCTTCTTGATGGATGTCTTGACTTTCATATCGTGAAATTTTTATTTGTACCTGAATGATATTCTTCCCTTAGTCAAATCGTAAGGTGAAATTTCAACCCTAACCTTGTCTCCAAGGAGGATGTGGATGAAATTCATTCTCATCTTACCGGAGATGTTGCACAGAAGGACGTGGCCGTTCTCGAGCTCCACCTTGAACATCGCGTTCGGAAGAGTCTCGATAACTTTTCCGTCTTGTTCTATTGCTACTTGCTTGGACATTGAAAAAACACTTTAAGAATTATCAGTACTTTCTATATAATCAAAGGTTGACAGCTGTTCAGCCTTACCGTGACGGACAACAACCGTAAGCTCGAAGTGAGCCGACTTCCTATGGTCTGCGGTGTGGACAGCCCAGCCATTCCTGGCCAGATACACGCCCCTTCCACCAGCGTTGACCATCGGTTCGATGCAGATTACCACACCTTCGGCAAGCCTTGCTCCGTGACCCCTCTTTCCGAAATTCGGAACTCCTGGAGCCTCGTGCATCTCCTTGCCGAGTCCGTGTCCTTCAAGTTCACGGACTACCGAGAAGCCGAATGACTCTACGTACGATTGCACCGCGTGTCCTATGTCACCGGTTCTGGCCCCCGCAACCGCAGCCTCGATGCCCTTGTAGAGCGAAGCCTTGGTCACGTCAAGGAGCTTCCGGGTCTCGGCGTTCACCTCCCCGACAGGGAAGGTGTATGCCGAATCACCGTTATAGCCCTTGTACAGCGTCCCGATGTCTGCGGAGACGATGTCTCCTTCCTTGAGCACGTAGTCGGACGGAAAACCGTGGACCACGACATCGTTGACGGACATGCAGGTTGCTGCCGGGAAGCCTTCGAAGCCGAGGAAACTCGGAATGGCACCGTTGTCGCGAATGAAAGTCTCGGCCACCTCATTCAACTTCGCAGTTGTCACACCAGGGGCGACCCACTTGCCGACTTCCGCCAACGTCTTGGAGACGATTATGGCGTTCTCGCGCAACAGTCCGATCTCTTCTTCTGTCTTAGGCTTGACCATCAATCCCAATCATCAAAAAACATTACATACCCGAGCGTCCGCTGAGACGTCCGGTCTTCATCAGACCGTCATAGTGACGCATCAGGAGGTAGCTCTCGATTTGCTGAAGCGTATCCAGGACAACACCTACAAGGATCAACAGCGAAGTTCCGCCGTAGAAGCTTGCGAACTGGTCGTTGACGCCCGCAATCCTCGCGAATGCAGGGAGGATTGCGATGATGGCAAGGAAGATCGATCCAGGAAAGGTCACCCTGGACATGATGTCATCAAGGTAATCCCTGGTAGCCTTGCCAGGCTTTACTCCAGGAATGAATCCTCCGTTCTTCTTCATGTCTTCAGCCATCATGGTAGGGTTTACGGTGACGGCCGTGTAGAAGTACGTGAAGACAACGACGAGGATACCGAATATGAGGTTATACCAGAATCCGGTGTAGTTTCCGAGGGTAGCGGCCAGACCTCTGGTTGCGTCGAAGCGCGAGAAGAGGAGAGGGAAGAGCATCAGAGCCTGTGCGAAGATGATAGGCATAACGCCTGCTGCATTGATCTTCAAAGGAATATACTGACGCACGCCGCCATACTGCCGGTTGCCCACGATCCTCTTGGCGTACTGTACAGGAACCTTCCTGACAGCCTGGACCAGAGCGATGGTAGCCACGATGACAAGGAACCAGATGATAAGTTCCACGATGAGGGCGATGGAACCGCCACCGGTTGTGGAAGAAAGCTTGGTTCCGAATTCAGCTACGAGAGCGAAAGGCAGACGGGCCACGATACCGATCATGATAAGCAGGGAGATACCGTTGCCGATTCCCCTGTCAGTGATCCTCTCACCAAGCCACATTACGAACATCGAGCCGGACATCAGGATGATGGTGGCTACGAGGTTGTACACGAACCTGCTCCAGCCCAGCTGGGTCTCGGCGACGAAAGCGGCGCCAGGGATCTGGCTGTGGATCGATGCGATATATGCAGGACCCTGGATGCAGAGAATGAGGACGGTGAGGTACCTGGTGATCTGATTCATCTTCCTACGGCCGCTTTCGCCCTCCATCTGGAGTTTCCTGAAGTAAGGGACGAACATGCCGAGAAGCTGGATCACGATGGATGCGGAGATGTAAGGCATCACTCCCAGCGCGAAGATGGAAGCATTACCGAAGGCACCTCCGGAGAACATGTTCAACAGACCGACGAGACCCTCCTGGGTGCTGCTCTGCAGCTGCGCCAGCATGGTGGTATCGATACCCGGAAGCACGATGAAGCAACCCAACCTGTAGATAAGGATGAGAAGGAACGTGTAACCGAGTCTCTTGCGGAGTTCCTCGATCCTGAAGATGTTCTTTATTGTTTCAATAAACTTCTTCATCTTGATTATCCGATTACGATAGCCTTACCACCGGCAGCCTCGATCTTGGAGACAGCCGAAGAAGAGAATGCATCTGCCGTTACCGTGAGGGCAGCGGAGATTTCACCATTGCCAAGGACCTTTACAAGCTCCTTAGGGCCGGCGAGGCCTGCAAGCTTGATCTCGTCGAGACCGATCTCGGTCTTTCCGATCTTCTCTGAAAGAGCCTGGAGTGCAGAAACATTGACTGCGGTGTATTCAACCCTCGTTGGGTTCTTGAATCCGAACTTAGGAACGCGTCTCTGGATTGGCATCTGGCCACCCTCGAAACCGATCTTGTGTTCGTAACCGGCGCGAGCCTGTGCACCCTTGGTACCGCGGGTAGCTGTACCACCCTTACCGGAACCCTGGCCACGGCCTATACGCTTGCTGTTATGAGTAGCACCTTTTGCAGGTTTCAATTCTGAAAGTTTCATCTTCTGTCCTCCTTAATTCAGTTCTTCAACTTCACAAAGATGACGGACCTTTGCAAGCTGTCCCTCCGTCACCGGATTCTTTTCAACCTCGACGGTCTGGTGGATCCTGCGGATGCCCAAAGACCTCAGACTTGCGATCTGCCTCTTGGTCGATCCGTTCTTGCTCCTGACCTGTGTAATTCTAAGTTTTGCCATAGCTCTGCCTCCTATCCGTTAAACACTTTGTTCATAGGGATTCCGCGGAGACCTGCAACGGTGTAAGCGTCCCTCATCTGGGTGAGAGCGGTAACGGTAGCCTTCACAAGGTTGTGAGGGTTGGATGAACCCTTGGACTTTGCGAGGACGTTCTGGATACCTGCAGACTCGAACACTGCACGCATGGCACCACCGGCCTTTACACCGGTACCAGGAGCGGCAGGCTTCATGAATACTACGGAACCTCCGAACTTGGATTCCTGCTCGTGAGGGATGGTGGTGTTGATCACCGGGATCTTCACGAGGTTCTTCTTGGCGTCTTCGACACCCTTTGCGATGGCGGCAGTTACCTCATTGGCTTTTCCAAGACCATAACCAACAACGCCGTTCTCGTCACCCACTACCACGATAGCAGCGAAGCGGAAGTGACGACCACCCTTAGTAACCTTCGTTACTCTCTGGATGGCGACCAGTCTGTCCTTAAGTTCAAGGTCAGAAGTCTTTACTCTTTTAACATTTGTATTTGCCATAGTCTTTACCAATTAGAATATGAGACCACCTTCACGGGCGGCGTCTGCCAAACTCTTCACTCTTCCATGGTAGAGGTAACCCCCGCGGTCGAAAGATACGGTGGAGATTCCCTTTTCCAGAGCGCGCTCTGCGATTGCCTTTCCGACAACGGCTGCGGTGTCGATACCGTTCTTGCCCTTGCACTCAGCGGCAAGGACCTTGTCGTTCGACGCAGCTGCAACGAGGGTGATACCCTTCTCGTCATCGATTACCTGGGCATAGATCTGCTTGTTGCTTCTGAAGACAACCAGTCTTGGCCTTTCAGCAGTTCCATTGACATGCTTGCGGATGCGGTAATGGATCCTTCTTCTTCTTTCAATTTTGTTCAATGCCATATCTGTGTCCTCCTAATTATTTAGCCGCAGCAGTCTTGCCGGCCTTGCGACGAAGCTGTTCGCCGGCGAACTTGATACCCTTGCCCTTATAAGGTTCAGGCTTGCGGAGTGAACGTACCTTAGCGGCGACCTGACCGAGGAGCTGCTTGTCGATGCTCCTGAGGATCAGTACAGGGTTCTCACCCTTCTTGACATCCGGAGTCTCGGCCTTGATCTCAGGGGAGAGCAGCAGCTGGATGTCGTGGGAGTAACCAAGGGACATAGTCACGAGCTGGCCCTGTGCGGAGACCCTGTAACCTACACCGACGAATTCCTGCTTGGTCTCGAAACCCTTGGAAACACCTTCAACCATGTTGTTGACAAGTGCGCGGTAGAGGCCGTGCATCGAACGGTGCCTTGGCTGGTCGGTAGGACGCTCGAACTTGATTTCATTATCCTCGATGGTGACCTTGATGTCCGGATCAACTTTCTGGCTCAACTCACCAAGAGGTCCTTTAACCTTCAAAACGTTGCCAGGGAGAACTTCAACGCTCACCTTGTCCGGAAGGCTTACAGGCAATTTACCGATTCTTGACATTATAGTTTCCTTTTAATCGTTAATAAACATAGCAAATAACTTCACCGCCAACGTTCATGTTCTTGGCTTCCTTGTCGGTGACGATGCCCTTGGAAGTAGACAGGATGGCGATGCCCAGTCCGTTGAGGACCCTTGGCATGTTCTCCACGTCCGCATATACCCGCAGACCCGGAGTGGAAACGCGCTGGATCTTCTTGATGGCGGCCATCTTGGTCTGAGGATGATACTTCAAAGCGATCTTGATGGTGTTGTACGGGGTACCCTCGACTACCTTGTAGCTGAGGATGTAACCCTTCTCGCACAGGATCTCGGTAATGGCAACCTTCATCTTGGAGGATGGGATCTCTACGACCTTCTTCCCTGCCAGATAAGCGTTGCGGATCCTGGTAAGATAATCTGCAATTGGATCAGTCATTTTGTTTTTTGTTTTTAGATCGACGCCCTGAGGACGCCCGATATCCGATTGTTAATAAATAATATGTTACCAGCTAGCTTTCTTCACGCCTGGGATCAGACCATTGCTGGCCATCTCACGGAACTGGATCCTGCTCAGACCGAACGCCCTCATGTAACCCTTCGGACGACCGGTAAGGGAGCAACGGTTGTGCAGACGGCAAGGAGAAGAGTTCTTAGGGAGCTTGTCGAGAGCCGCCCAATCACCTGCTTCCTTGAGGGCCTGCCTCTTGGCTGCATACTTGGCCACCAGTTTCGCGCGCTTTACTTCGCGAGCTTTCATTGATTCTTTTGCCATATTCCTTAATTATTATGTTTCTTGAACGGAAGTCCGAACGCAGCGAGGAGAGCGTGAGCCTCTTCGTCGGTCTTGGCTGTGGTAACGAAAGTGATCTCCATACCGTGGATCCTAGGGTTCTTGTCGATGTCGACCTCAGGGAAGATAAGCTGCTCCTTGAGACCGAGGGTGTAGTTGCCCTTGCCGTCCATGTTCTCCGCGATACCGTTGAAGTCCCTGATTCGAGGGAGGGAAACGCGGACGAGCCTCTCGAGGAACTCGTACATCTTGACGTCACGGAGAGTGACCTTGACGCCGATAGGCATTCCCTTACGGAGACGGAAGTTGGAAACGTCTTTCCTTGAATATGTGAGGACAGCCTTCTGTCCTACGATCTTAGCGAGTTCCTCAGCTGCTTCCTCGACAAGCTTCTTGTCCTGGGTAGCATCGCCGATACCTTCGTTGATGGTGATCTTGACGAGTTTCGGAACCTGCATTACGGTTGTATAGGAGAACTGCTTCATGAGCTTGTCAACGATCTCCTCCTTATAAACCTTCTTGAGAGAAGGTACATATTCCTTAGGAAGTGCCTGCACTTCTGCCGGTTTTGCTGCTTTCTTTGCCATAATTACTTGATCTCCTCTCCTGATTTCTTAGCATAGCGGACCTTCTTGCCGTCCACGAACTTGCGGCCGATCCTAGTCGGCTTCTGGCTGGCCGGATCGATGAGCTGGAGGTTGGAAACGTGGATTCCGGCTTCCCTCTTGATGATTCCGCCCTGCGGCTGGTTTGCGTTAGGCTTGGTGTGCTTGCTGACCATATTGATGCCCTCCACGATAGCGCGATCCTTGTCAGGAATCACAGAGAGGACCTTGCCGGTCTTGCCCTTATCATTTCCGGCATTGACATACACGGTGTCACCCTTCTTGATGTGTAACTTTTTCATGATGCAAAAATGATTAAAGGACCTCCGGTGCCAGTGAAACAATCTTCATGTAGTTTTCGCGCAACTCCCTGGCGACAGGGCCGAAGATACGGGTTCCGCGAAGTTCGCCTGCATTGTTCAGGAGAACGCATGCATTGTCGTCGAAACGGATGTAGGATCCGTCCGTCCTGCGGATTTCCTTCTTGGTGCGGACGACGACAGCCTTCGAAATAGTACCCTTCTTGGCGTCACCGCTTGGAAGGGCGCTCTTGATAGCGACTACGATCTGGTCGCCTACAGTCGCATACCTGTGATGGGTACCGCCAAGCACGCGGATGCAAAGGACTTCCTTGGCACCGCTGTTGTCAGCAACCTGTAAACGTGTTTCCTGCTGTATCATAATTACTTAACTTTTTCTACGATTTCAACTAATCTCCACCTCTTGGTCTTGCTGAGAGGGCGGGTTTCCATAATGCGCACGGTATCTCCCTCGCTGCACTCGTTCTTATCATCCTGAGCGACGAACTTGGTCGTCTGATTGATGAACTTTCCGTAGAGAGGATGCTTCTTCCTGGTCTGCACCGATACAACGATGGTCTTGTCCATCTTGTTGCTGACCACTACGCCGATTCTTTCCTTACGAAGATTTCTTTCCATAAGACTGATGATTATTTCTGTTCATTTTCCTTTTCAGCGAGGATAGTGATCATGCGAGCGATATCCTTTCTGACTTTACTGAATTCCGATGTGTTCTCCAATGGAGAGATGGCGTGGTTGAGCTTCATCGTATCAAGCCTGTTCTTTTCAACCTGGATGCGGTCCTGCAGATCTGCAACGGACATTTCGCGTACTTCAGATGTCTTCATTTCTTCTTCTCCATTTAATTATTCTACATAATCCCTGCGGACGACGAACTTGGTAGCGACAGGGAGCTTGTGCGCTGCAAGGCGCATAGCCTCCTTTGCGACTGCGAGCGATACGCCGTCAGCCTCGAACAGGATACGTCCAGGGGTAACAGGAGCAACGAATCCCTGAGGATCACCCTTACCCTTACCCATACGGGTATCGAGAGGCTTCTTGGTGAAAGGCTTGACCGGGAATATCCTGATCCAGATCTGTCCTTCACGGTTCATACGGCGTGAAATAGCCTGACGGGCAGACTCAATCTGCTGCGCTGTGATCCAGCAGTTCTCGAGGGTCTTGAGACCGAAGGAACCGAACGCGAGCTGATTGCCCCTCTGGGCCATTCCCTTCATCACGTTCTTCTGTTCTCTTCTGAACTTAGTTTTCTTTGGTTGTAACATTGCTGTATTACTTTAATAAAATATCCAAACTATTCCAATTCATTGAGTATCAGCACTTTATGCTAGTACCCCCTGGAATTTGGGACTGCAAATTTAGCAAAAAAATGTGGATTTCAAACATTATTTGAAAAATATTTCAACATTTTCGACTACGGAATTATCAAATGATTTTTTTCATTTTCAGCCATTTACGTCACAACATGAAAAATTTTTCGTCCCCGTTTCGACATTCAAGAGAAAGGTCTTTGTGTCTGGCACGTTTTTTTCGGGAGAAAACGTACCTTTGCAGTCCGAAAGTTAACGGATGAAACTGAAGAACGCATACCCATTCGCCCTCTGCCTCCTGCTGGGGGTCCTGGCAGCGAGCCCACTCGCCGCCCAGAACGACGATGACGAATGGATGCCACAGGTCATCCGGAACCCGAAGTCAGCCTACATGGGCTACCGGGTGGAGCAAGGGGACACCGTTTATTACGACAGCATCGATCCTTGCTGGATATTCCCGCGCGGTTACAAGGCCAAGAAAGGCGACCTCAAGAAGTATTACCGCCTGGTCTACAATTTCAACAAGGTATATCCCTACGCCCTGCTGGCCAAGGACATGACAAAGCAGGTGGACGACCACATCGCCCAGAACGAACTGCGGAGGATGAAGAAGGAAGCCTACATCACCCAGATGCAGAAAGCTTTGTTCAATGCCTACGAAAAACCTCTCAAGAACATGAGCATCTCCCAGGGAAGGCTCCTCATCAAGTTGATAGACAGGGAGATCGGAAGGTCCTCATATAGAATAATAAAGGATTACAAGAGCGGCATCACAGCTGGTTTCTGGCAAGGCATAGCGAAGCTATTCGGAAACGACCTGAAGAGCCGTTACGACCCGGACGGTGAGGACAAGGTCACTGAATACCTCGTCGAGAAATGGCAGCGCGGTGAATTCGACACGCTCTATTATTCGATATTCTGGGAGATGCCCAAGCACCCGGACATCAAGTCGAACAAGATCCAGTTCGAAGACTGAGGCTGCATCCAGTCCTTCAGTATCAGCAGCCTGGAACCACCAGGGATGGTCAGGTCCACCCCAACATGGAAATGCCCGAATATGAAGTAGTCCACCTTTTCGTGGCCGGAATATTCAACCGCCCATTTATATAAAGGTTCTTCTTCACCTCGGAAGACATATTCCTCGCTCCTTGCGACCCGGCTCCTCCTGGACCAGCCTTTCCCTATCGCGAACGCCAGCCTCACCGGCACCAGCGAACTGAACATCCATTGCAGGACCTTGCTGCGGAATCCCTTCCGCATCACCTTGTACCAGAAATGCCCCGGGCCGAGACCGTCGCCATGTCCGAGGCAGAAAGACTTTCCCCCGATCTCCACGAGATACGGCTGCTCGAGGATCTCCATCCCCAACTCCTCGAAATAGCGGAAGCACCACATGTCGTGGTTGCCCTTGAAGAAATACACCTTCACCCCTTCCCGGATCAGTCCGGACAGGCTGGCGAAGACCCTTGAATATCCTTTCGGCACCACGTCGCGGTACTCGTACCAGAAATCCCAGATGTCGCCAAGCAAGTATAAGGCTAGGGTCCTGTCCCGCGGGATTCCGTCCAGGAAACGCACGAAGCGGTCCTCCCTGCCGGCAGGATCGTTCACATCCAGGCCGAGGTGGACGTCCGAGATGAAATAGACGAGGGTTCTTCCATCCATCTGGAGAAGGATTTAAGCGAATATGAATATCAATACCGCCACTATGAGGCAGTAGAGTGCGAACCATGAGAGTTTCGCCTTCCTGACCAAGGCGATCATCACCTTGCAGGCAAGCAGTCCGGAGACAAACGCAGCCAGGAATCCGGCCGCAAGGCATACAGGACTCACTCCGCCTCCGAGGACAGCCTCACCCGAAGCGGTTTTTACGAGATCCAGGAACTGTTCGCCGAGTATCGGGACAAGGACCATGAGGAAGGAGAACTGGGCCATGACTTCCCTCTTGACTCCGCAGATGAGACCGGTCGCGATGGTGGTTCCGGAGCGTGAAAGTCCCGGAGCGACTGCCAGGGCCTGGCCTATGCCGACCACGAAGGCCTGCCAGTAGCTGATACCGTTCCTGGCATCAGACGCACACCCGGCTTCGGTGCCCTGCCCGGCAGATGCCGCATCAGGAGCATCTCCCGATGCTCCCTGCGCTTCGCGCCCTGTACGGGTAAATGGTCGCACCGGGAGATCACCTGATGCTCCATGAATGCGAGCCGAAAAAAGCCTTGGCAGGAAATCGGAGAGGACGAGGAGGACGGCGGTCACGGTCAGGCATATTCCTACAGTAGTGAGAGTATCGCCGAAAAGAGCCTCGACCTTGTCCTTGAATAGCAAACCTACAAGGGCGACCGGAACCATCGAAACGATAATCTTGAACACATAATCCGTCTCGTCGTTGTACTTGAACTTGAACAAGCCGGCGACCAGCCTGCAGATCGGCTTCCAGAATACGACCAGGGTGCTGAGCACGGTTGCCAGATGGACGGTCACCGTGAAATCCAGGAACCCTTCACCATCTACACCCAGAAGCTCCCTGACTATCATCAGATGTCCGCTCGAGCTTACCGGCAGGAACTCGGTCAGTCCCTGGACAAGACCGAGCAACAAGGCTTGCAGCCAGCTCATTTGGTATCACGTTTCATTATACCGGCTATCACTATGATAACCCCGCAGGCTATGACGACCGGAGCAGCGACCAGGCGCCTGAAATCGAACATCGCCCAGTTGAAGGCTTCGTTGAGCTTGGTACCGCCACCCATCATGAGGATGAAGCCGGAAATCATGACCACCAGGCCCAGGAGGATTATCCTCAGGCCCTTGCGGGTAACTGCCATATTTGTATTCTCTGACATATATAACTGATTTTCAATCAATAGTAAAGTTCATCCTTGGACAGTCTCACCAACTTGCCGACCACGAAATAGGTGCTGACAAGGCAGATGAGGATTCCGGAGACGACCACGATCCCCATCACCACCAGCAGGAGGTCAAGGCTGAACACCTCGAAGAGCTGCGAGAACTCCCTCCTGACAAAGAACAATATTCCCAGGAGCATCAGGATCGCCAGCAGGGAGGCGAAAAGCCCCTGGAACACCGACTGGCCGAGGAACGGTCCGCGAATGAACGACTTCGTGGCCCCGACGAGCTTCATCGTGTGGATGGTGAACCTCTTCGAGAATACGTTCAGGCGTACGGTGTTGTTGATCAGCACGAAGGAGATGAAAAGCAGGAGTACGATGAATACTCCGAGCACCAGCGAAATCTTTTTCAAGTTCGTATTGAGCTTGTCCACGAGGGACTGCTGGTACACGACTTCCTCCACGAGAGGAGACTTGGATATGTCAGCGTTCACGACTGCGAGGCTGTCGCCGCTGACATAGTCCGCCATGAGCGTGACTTCAACGGAAACCGGAATCGGAGCGGTCTCGAAGACGCTCAGGAAATCATCACCGAGGAGTTCCTTCATGTCCCTGGTTCCCTCCTCCTTGGAGATGAAGCGGGTGCTTTTGATGTACGGTTTAGCATCCAGGACGGTGGTGAAATCCATCGCTTCGTTCTCGGTCACCTCCTGCTTCATCAGCACCGAAACCTGCATATTCTCCTTGAAGTAGTCGGAGACACTCTTGGCGTTGACCAGCAAAAGGCTGGCTACACCAACCAGGAGCAATACCAGCGAGATGCTAATCACACTGGAAAGCCAGGCTCCCGCAAGCCTTCTCCGAATCAATCTGTTTTCACCCGAAGACATATTCGCACAATACTCCGATTTGGTTTCAAATATAGTGACTTTATCAGAAAAAACCGCCATGCTGGAAGAAAAGCACTTCCTCCGCAGGCACGGACAGGACACCTGTCATGGACAAATCGAAGGAACGGAGCAATAATTAAAAAATTATTATTATCTTTGTATTCCAAATAGTTAATATGGGAAATACTGTCCAAAGAGTACTGTTCGTCAATTCGGAGATCATGCCGTTCCTTCCGGAAACCCCTGTTTCACGGATCGGACGATACCTGCCTCAGGGTATCCAGGAGCGCAAGAAGGAGATCCGTGCCTTCATGCCACGTTACGGCTGCATCAACGAAAGGAAGAACCAGCTCCATGAAGTCATCCGCCTGTCCGGGATGAACATCATCATCGGCGAGGTTGACCGTCCGCTCGTGATCAAGGTCGCCTCCATCACCTCGGCAAGGATCCAGGTGTACTTCATCGACAACGATGACTATTTCCGCCGCAAGCAGTTGACCTACGACACCGACGGAACATTCTTCGAGGACAACGGACAGAGAGCCATATTCTTCGCCAGGGGCGTGTTGGAAACGGTGAAGAAACTCCGCTGGGCTCCGGACATCATCCACTGCCAAGGCTGGATTTCCCATCTGGTACCGCTCTATCTAAAGAAAGTCTACAACGGAGATCCGATATTCAGCAACAGCAAAGTCGTGACGTCACTGTACGGAGACATCACCGGCGAAAGGTTCGCTCCGAACTTCAAGGACACCGTCCGGTTCGGCAGCATCAACCCCGAGGATGTACTGCTTCTGGACGACCCTACTGGCATAAATCTTGCGGAAACGGCCGCAATGTATTCTGACGGCATCATATTCGGTGCCGCCGATGTGGACAAGGAGCTTGTCAAGTATTGCAAGGGCCTTGGCGTCCCGACTCTCCCATTCGATGAAGAATCGGTCAGCAGCGGGCGCTACATCGAGGAATACGACGGATTTTATCAACAGTTGCAGTAAATGAGAAAACTTCTTGCAGCTCTGTGCCTGACAGTGGGACTGGCTTCCTGTGTCAACGTCAATGAGAATCTCGGTGGATCGTTCATCGCCACCAACCAGAAATATGACTTTTTCACCGCCGAATTCGATCTGGACGAGATCCAGATGAAACCGGTGGACAGTTTGAGTGCATATTCTTCCAGGAGAATCACCATAGGTTCCATCAGGGACGAAACGTTCGGGCTTACCCGCAGGGGATGCGCCGTCACCCTGGTGCCGGTGCTTGACACCGTTGACTACGGAACCAGCCCTGTATTCAAGAAAATGGTATTCAGGGCCGCGGTGGATTCCATCTCCGTACCTGACGACAGCCAGAAGAACATTCTCCAGAACATCAACGTATATGCTCTCAACAAGCCGGTGGATCCGAAGAATTATTATTCCAGGACCAAGCTGGACCATGGTTCTCAGAGGGTGACAAAGGGTGTCCCTGTGGCCAACGGATCCGATTCCCTGGCATTCGAGTTCACTACAGAATTCGGAGAAAGGTACCTCGGAATAACCCAGGAGGACCTCGAGGATTTCGACCTGTACTGCAGCAAGTTCCCGGGAATATACATCACTACGGAGGATCCGGTCGGCAACGGAGGCCGTTTCGACATGTACCGGATGGATATCCTCGAGAAAAAGCAAGGCAACCTCAGCAGGACCAACAATTACGCAATCCTTTACTACAGCGGTATTTACGACGGAGAGAGAAAGGATTCCACATTGATGTTCTATTTCAGTCCAAGGGAATTCCAGGACCTCGACTCTCTGTATTCCGCCGGCAGCATTCCGGATCAGTACGTCTTCAACGTGGATTACCACGAGTCTGACGGCATGGCTGGCACAGCCTCCGACAAGATTTACATCGAGGGCGGCAGCGGTCTGAAGCCTGTGATCCCTGCGAAGGAGATATGGCGGCTCGTCAACGACGAGATCGCACGGAAGGGAGGCAGCGGCAAGACCGCCCTCATTTCCAAAGCCACCATCGAACTCCCGTTCGACATGCCGGATGATTATGATTCCATGTACCTGTACCCAGATGTGCTGAGTCCTACGGTCCAGATAAAGACCGACACCACCGTCTCTTTCGCCGGCCTCACCGACGCGAGCGCCTCGGACGAGAACCAGGGAGACATCAACAGGTCACTTTCGAAATACTCTCCAGACATCACCCACCACGTCCAGCAGATCATCCGCAAGGACGCCGGGGAAGACCTGTCCAACTTCGATATCTGGATGCTGATAATGTGTTACGTAACCACTACCACCACCAATTCCAGCGCCAGCCAGATGGCCGATTATTACCAGCAGCTAGCCTACTATTCCTACTACAACCAGCTCTACGGCGGCGGAGGATATTACGGCGGCGGTTACTACGGTGGAGGATATTACGGCAACTCCTACAGCAACTACTACAACTACATGCTCATGGCCCAGTACGCCGGTGCGAACGCGTCGACTACCTCCGTGAGCTCGGAGCTGGACAAGGACCGCTACTACAACTGCTATCTGCACGGTCCTGCATCCGCTGACAGGAAGCCGAAACTCAAGATTACTTTCGCACTACCTAAAGAATAAAGATAAAGAATAATAGTTTAATGAAAAGGAAAAGCCTCGGGCCATACGGTCCGAGGCTGAATCTTTCAATATCAAGGGATTAAGCTTCCTCCTTGCCGGCGAGTTTCTCCATCACCTTGTCGATTGCATCCTTGACGGTTGCGATGGTGCTGGTCTCCTCATCAGGAATCTTGATTCCGAACACCCTCTCGAACTCCATGAGAAGCTCGACGGTGTCAAGAGAGTCTGCTCCGAGATCATTTGTGAAGTTGGCGGTTTCAGTCACTTCTGACTCTTCGACGCCAAGCTTGTCAACGATAATCGCTTTGACTTGTTTTACGATTTCTTCTTCAGTCATAATAAAGTAAATTTAATGTTGTGTCCAATTTTGAGTACTCGTGGCACGACCTTGCACATTCCATACCACAAATAACTCGGCAAAGTAAATAAAAAAACATCAATTATCCAAATTGGAACTCCGACTCAGATTCAACCATATCCTGAGGCCGTTAAGGGAGTTCAGCAAGTAGAAGATGTATTTTACCAGCATAACTGCGGCATTTCCGGAACCGGTACCGGAAGACAGTGCGACAGCCCAGAGGGAGATCGATGATATGTTGACGAGTATCCAGATATACCACTGTTCCATGAAAGCGAAGCTCATAAGCACCTGGCCTGCGATGTTGAGCGTCATCACCGTGGCATCCAGGAGGATCTTCGGCTTGTTGATTCCTGCTATCCTCCCGGCGGAGAGCTGGGCCTTGTCCACGAAATAGAGGATGAAGAACAAAGCGGTGATTCCGACAGCTATCCCGGCTATCAGCAAAGTCCAATGCCTGGACGTGAGCCGGCGCGGCCTGACTCTGGAGGCACCCTCTCCGTCAGATCCAAGGGTAGCTCCTCTCTTCCGCCACTGCCAGAAACCGATGAACTGCATCGGCAGGAAATAGAACGCATGCAAGGCGAAGTTTCCCATGATTCCGTTTTCGTAGCAGACCACGGTCGCGACCACCACGTCGATGAAGCCGAACACGAAGGTCAGGATGTGGCCGTTCGCCGAAAGCACGGTGTTGACAATCCCCATCATCGCCCCGAAGGCGGCCAGCAGCAGCATGAAAGGCCTGGCGCCCGGTTGCTGCAGCTTGAACACCGTAGTCAGCGAAAGAGCGACAAGCATTCCCAGGAGCAGGAATATGTTGAACGCAAGGTTGAATCTCCTTTCTCTGTCGTTTGTACTAATCATTGATGATGAATGGTTGTCTGGTCATTAGTCAATAGTAGCAGGTGCAAATATAGCAAATCATCTATTTTTTATATATTTGTTAAGATTAATAAGTACCCATGAGGAAAGCCATTTTCATACTGGTCCTGGCCTTGCTGCTCCCGGTATGCCCGGTCCTTCGGGCGGCCGGTCCCCTCAAGCTGAAAGGCAAGGTGCTGGACGCGAAGAGCGGAGAACCGGTCGTGGGAGCCGTCGTGAAGCTCGATGACAACTATCTTTGGGCCGTCACGGACCTGGACGGACACTTCAGCCTGGAAGGAATACAAACCGGAAAGTATCCCCTCAATGTCTCTTGCCTCGGCTACGTCGACGATAACCGGACACTCACCCTCTCCAAGGATATCCTGGACCTCGAAATCAAGCTGAGCGTCAGTTCGCTGGCACTCGACGAGGTTGTGGTGACCGCCGAAAAATCCAAGGACAACATCAATACGACCCAGAAAATCGGACGCAATGCACTGGACCACCTGCAGATGTCCAGCATGACCAACATCACCGCACTGCTCCCGGGCGGAAAGACGATCAACCCGGACCTTACTACCGAGAGCACCCTATCGCTCCGCTCTGGCGGATCCACTGCCGGAAACGCAGCCTTCGGCACCGCTGTCGAAATCGATGGAGTCCGCATGGGCGACAACGCCAACCTTTCCGGAATGACCGGCACCGGCACCAGGGGAGTTTCCGTGGACAACATAGAATCAATCGAGGTTATCACCGGAGTCCCGTCAGCCGAATACGGAGACCTCAACAGCGGTATGGTGCGGGTAATCACCAAGAAGGGCCGCTCCCCGCTCAGCGTCACTTTCTCGGTCAATCCGCGTACCTACGAGGCTTCGGCGGCGAAGGGAATAGACCTAGGAGGCGGCAGGGGTGTCCTGAACATCAGCGGTGAATATGCCAACGCGACCCGCAAGCTCACCTCCCCTTACACCTCCTACACCCGCAGGGGATTCACATTCGACTACAGCAACACCTTCCGCAAGATACTAAGGCTCGAAGCCGGCATCTCCGGAAACATCGGAGGGATGAACAGCGAGAACGACCCGGACATGTTCTCCAACGAGTTCACGAAGGAAAGGGACAACATCCTCACCCCTCATTTCAAGCTTACCTGGCTGCTTAACAAAGGCTGGATCACCAACATCAGGCTCGAGGGTTCCGTATATTACCACGACCAGAGACAGCATGTTCACGCCTACAATTCCTACGCATCGTCCCAGCCGGCCGTCCACTTCGAAGAAAACGGCTACAGCATAGCCGACGCCCTTCCGCTCACCTTCTATTCAGACCAGGTCACCGACTCCAGGGAGCTCGACTATTCCGCCGGACTCCACTACAACTGGCTGAAGCATTTCGGCAAGGCCAAGAGCGTACTGAAGGCCGGAGTCACCTGGAAAGCCGACGGCAATGTCGGAGACGGCGAATACTACATCGACCCTTCCCTCGCGGCCCACGGCTACCGCCCGAGGCCGTATTCGGAATACCCTTACATGCACAACCTGGCTGCATACGCCGAAGACAACCTGACCTTCCCGCTTGGCAGGACTTCCCTGAACCTCAGCGCCGGCCTCCGCTTCGAGAACGTATTCATCAATGGTTCCGAATATGACAAGCTGCACACCCTGTCCCCGCGTCTGAACGCCAGATGGAGCCTGACCGACTTCCTGTCAGTGAGGGGAGGCTGGGGTATCACTCAGAAGCTTCCTTCGTTCTACATCCTCTTCCCGAGGCAGGAATACAGGGACATACAGACATTCGGTTATTCCTACGGCAACACCGGCGACGCGACTTACATCTATTACACGCAGCCGTTCAGGATGACCTTCAACCCGGAACTGGAATGGCAGCGCAACACCAATTCTGAAATAGGCATCGACCTTGATCTCAAGGACTTCAAGGTCAGTATCGTAGGCTACCGGAACATCACCCGTAACCCTTACGAGTTCACCAATATCTACAGTCCTTTCCAGTACAGCCTGATGCAGCTGCCGGCAGGATTCAGCCTGGCCTCCAATCCTAACATCACCCTGGATTCCCAGACCGGCCAGGTGTGGCTCAGGAATTCCGGCGAAGAATACTGGACCCCTGCAGCCATCAAGGCGGTGGACCGCTCGTTCGCGGCTTCCCGAAAGCAGAGCAACGGCGGTGATGTCAAGCGCTATGGCTTCGAAGTGACCGCGGATTTCCCTGAAATCAAGGCTATACGCACCAGGATGCGCCTGGATGCATCCTACGGCAGCACCGAATATGTCGATGACACTCCGAACGCCTATTACAACTCCGGCTGGTCGCATACTTCCCTTCCGAACAGGTCCTACCAGTACGTCGGAATTTACGCCGGAGGCAATTCGGTCATCAACGGCAGGAAGAACAGATCCGTGGACGCAAACCTGACCTCCATCACCCATATCCCTCAGGCCAGGCTGGTCGTTACCTGCAGGCTCGAAGCCGCCCTCCTGAGGAGGATGCAGAACCTTTCGGAATACAACGGACAGACCTACGCTTTCACCGTCAGCGAGTCCTCCCTCGCTCCGACGGGAGGCAACATCTACGACGGGAACTCCTACACAGCGATAATGCCAATCGCATACATGGACCTCGACGGCAACGTCCACGACTTCACGAAGGAGGACCTCGGCAACCCTGAGCTCTCCCGCCTGGTCATCCGTTCCGGCAACATGTATGTCTTCGCCAAGGACGGCTACGACCCGTATTTTTCGGCCAATCTCAGCATCACGAAAGAGATCGGGGACCATGTTTCCCTCTCCTTCTTCGCCAACAACTTCACCAACTCAAGACGATTCGTCAAGAGTTACGCCACCGGCGTGGGAGCTATCTTCACCCCGGCGTTCTACTACGGACTGACTTGCAGGATCAAATTGTAGGAAAAGATGAGAAAAACAATATGCATATTCCTCACGGCACTCCTTGCGGCAGGATGCATGAACCTTTCCGAGCAGTACAAGGATAACCTCAACACACTGAAGGTCACCGCTTCGTACCCGGAAGGGTATTCATCATTCGTCAGGGCGGGAGTCAAGGTCACCGCTGAAGACATCGGCAACGGTTATATCCGCTGGGCTGAAACCGACGGGCAGGGTGTCGCGACCCTGACCCTTCCGAACGGAATCTACCGGATCTCGCTCAGCGACCGCAACGGCACATCGGTCTTCAACGGAGCATCCGACAAAGTCCTGGTCTCCGGACAGGACGTGAGCCTGATCCTTCCGCTTATATATTCAAAGGCAGGAACGATGGTCATCAAGGAGGTATATTCCAGCGGCTGCAGCAAGTATCCGCAGGAAGGCACCTACCAGTCCGACAAATACTTCATAATCCATAACAACGACTCCGAGACAGCCTGGCTGGACAGCCTCTGCTTCGGCATCCTGTTCCCTTGGAACTCAACGTCCAGCAATCCTTGGAGCGACGATCCTGAGTTCCTTCAGGAAACCATCCCGCTCGGACAGGCGATCTGGCAGTTCGGAGGCACCGGGAAGACCTTCCCGCTCGCTCCGGGAGCAGACGCGGTCGTGGCGATAAACGGCGCCATAGACCACACCCTGCAGTACCCTCTGTCGGTGAACCTCAATTTCCCGGAGTGTTTCGTCTGCTACAGTCCGTTGTTCCCGAACCCGATCTATCACCCGGCTCCGGGAGACCGGATCCAGGCTGACCACATCCTGACCCTCGTGGACAAGGAAGGACAGGCCAACGCCAACCTGATGTCCATCAATTCCCCGACCCTGGTGCTCTTCAGGGCACAGGGCAAGACTATCCAGGAATGGGTCGCAACCGATGGGTTCATCAGACAGGCGCCGGGAAGCACCGAAAGGGTATTCCTGGTACCTGTGGACTGGATCATCGACGGGATGGAGGCCTTCGACGGAGGCTCCACCTCGAACAACAAGAGGCTTTCCGCAAAGGTCGATGCCGGTTACGTCTCCCTCTCGGAAACCTTCAAGGGACATTCCCTGCACCGCAACATAGACACCGAAGCCACAGCGGAAAAGGGCTTCGAGGTCCTGATGGATACAAACAACTCAACAAACGATTTCCATGAACGCGAAACTCAGTCATTGCATAAGTAGGACACTGTTCCTGCTTCCGGTCCTGATGCTCGCATTCCATCAGGAAACCGCAGCCCAGGAGAAATACGAGAAGACACTAGGGGTCAACCTATGGAACTACGGCCGCAATGCAAACGGCCTGCGCCTGGATGAATACCATGACAACGCGTCTTTCGCCCAGATACAGGCGGGGATCGAGAATGGAGGTTTCCACGCCTCCAACCAAGCCGACGAATCCTTGCAGGCAGGAGCAAAGGCCCTGACCGTAACATGGTCGCCGAGAATCTCTATGGTCGGATCGTTCTCGTTCGACCAGATAAGGGGCAAGGATATGTGCGGATCCATGTTCATCCGTCCGGGGCAGTACCCATTCGACGTCCTGGAGTTTACTCCGGGCATCAAGATACTCCAGGAATATTCATTCGAGGGAGGTATCGCTGCCGACATGGGCGAACATTGGAAAATCGGCGGAAGGATGGATTTCGAATCCGACAACTACGCCAAGAGGAAGGACCTCCGCCACACCAACTATGCTCTTGACCTTGAATTGGTTCCGAGTATAATGTACACTAACGGGAGCTTCTCCGCGGGTCTGTCCTACATATTCAGGAAGACTTCCGAATCCATCCAGGCTGAGGAGATCGGGACCTCTGCCGAGACCTACGACGCCTTCCTCGACAAAGGCCTGATGTACGGAGCTTACCAGGCTTGGGACGGAAGCGGAATCCACCTTGCCGAAGCCGGAGTGGACCGGTTCCCTGTGCACGAATATACCAACGGCGTAGCAGCCCAGATCCAGCTGGGAGAGTTTTACGGCGAAGCCGAGTTCGACATCACTTCCGGCACCGTCGGGGAGAAAGACTATACCTGGTTCACCTTCCCAGGCAGGAAGTTTTCCGCCACCGCCGGCTACCGTATCAAGGGAGAAAACGCTTTGCACGTAATCCGCTTGCTCTACGGATGGAGTCTCCAGCAGAACGACGAATACGTGATCGACAAGACCACGACCGGCGGTGTCACCACACCTCAGACCTACGGCTGCAACCGGATATTCGAACGCCGCAGCCTGAGCTTCGGGCCAAGGTACAAGCTGTTCTCCGACAAGCTTTACATGGACGCCGGACTGGGCATCACCTCGAACAAGAGACAGTCCACCCTGTGCTTCCCATATTCCCACGACGAGTCTTTCACCATGCTCAATGCGGACATTTCCGCTTCCCTGACTGCCGGGAAATGGATCCTCGGGATGGAACTGAGCTATGCCGATGAAATCATCGGACAGGGGCCTGTAATCGTTGATCCGGTTTTTGACCCGGACAACGGATGGTCCAGGCCATACCGCCTCTCCGATTGGTACAGACTCAACCATGAGTGGGAGACCTGCGGAAAGATCGGAGCTGGAGCTTTCGTGAAGAGATATTTCCGGATCGGAAAGGCAGACAACCTTTTCGTCCGTGCCGACGTTTCCCTGTTGAAGGGTATGGATCTACAGTATATCAACGGTTCCACACGCACAGGGACCTTCTTGAAGATTGGTTACGATTTCTGATAATTCCAAATGACAATGAATATGAAAAGATCTTTTGCGATCCTGCTTGCTGCCCTTGCTCTGGCAGCCTGCAATGAAAAGCCGGAAGAGCCGGCAGTCCCACAGCAGGTCCGGATCACTCCGGTGATCACCCGTGCAACGGATGTCAATTTCGAAGACGGTGATGCCATCGGCCTCACAATCACGCGCGCTGCCGGTGCCTATGCCACCAATGAGAAGCTCACCTATTCCGGAACCAGTTTCTCCGGTTCCCTGAACTGGTACAGCGAGGGTAACGAGATCTCTTCCCTCAAGGCTTACTATCCATATTCCGCCACAGTTCCTGCGACCTTCACCGTCCAGACCGACCAGAGCCAGGGCATCACATCCTCCGACTTCATGTCCGCGACCAAGAGTGATGTCTATCCTACCGCCAACGATGTGGCGATGGTGTTCACCCACAAGCTCACCAAGATCCTGGTCAAGATCACCAACGAGTCCGGCGGTACGATAGAAGGAGTCAAGATGGGCGGTGTCATCCCGACAGCCGTCATAGATCCAGACACATACGGTGCGACTGTAAGCACCTCTGCCGAAGCTACCACGATCAAAGCATACAAAGTCGACCAGAACACCTATGCCCTTATCGTTCCGGCCCAGACCGCAACGATGACGGTGACCGTGACCGCCAGCGGCAAGGAGCTTTCCCAGAAGCTGACAGCTACCGAAATGGGCAGCGGATTCCAGTACACGACCGAAGTCAGGGTCCTTCCTCAGAGCCTGCAGGTCAAGATTTCCGGTGACATCACGAACTGGAACGACGGTGGTTCGATCGGAGCCGACGGCAACGTGTCCTTCGAGGAATTCGAAAACAACTTCGTCTATGACGGCGTCAGCTACAACATCAAGACTATGAAGGACGGACGCAAGTGGATGACCGATCCTCTGAGGTTCGTCCCTGCCGGCAAGACTCCATCTACCAACCCGGCCGAACCAGTCGGAATATGGTATCCTTACACCACGGCCGGCGTAGCTGCTACCGACGAGGCTTCCATCGCTGCCAGGGGATTCCTATACGATGCTGCGACCGCATTCGGTGTGGCCGAGGTCAACAGCGAGAATTACAAGACCTTTGAAGGTACCCAGGGAATATGCCCTAAGGGTTGGTACATCCCTACCCGCGAGGATTTCGTAGACCTTTTGGGCAACTCGGCCTCGACATACGGCGACGTCGTGGAGAGCGGAGCATACTGGGACAGCGATTACAAGGGCGGGAGGATCAAGACCATGGATGCAGACGGCTGGAACTGGGGCTTCAACGGAATGATCAACAGGACTGATCCTTCCAAGACCGGATCTTACCAGAAGGTCGCCACTACCACGAGCAACTGCTCCGTGGAAGAATATATCGGGCGTCTGTCGATGACCTTCCTGACAGGTTCTACGGCGAATCCGAACATTTCAGCCACGACCGGAAACATCCAGTTCATCGGCCTGATGTCGTCATTCACCGCCAACTACAAGGAAGGCCGGCTTTCCATCTCCTTCCAGAATTTCCTCTCCGGATACCCTGTCCGCTGCATCAAGGCGAAGCAGTAATCCTACCTGGATTCTTCGATTGCTATGCAGTCGCCGGCGAGGGGCATCTTGTCCGTCCAGTCTTCAGGCAGTTCCGGGGCGCGGGTGAAGGAAGCGGAATCGATATTCCTGGCATCCATCGCCCGGAATTCGTCGAAGGAGTACGGCAACCCCATTATCATCATCAGGTTTTTGTAGATAAGCCATCTGGACCAGGCGTTGAACTGCCTGGTCTGGTAGTGGCTGCGCATGACGCTGTTGCTGGTGGATCTCCACACTCCGGTGGAATAGCCGTTGCCACCTTCGAACATTCCCACAAATGAGGAATAAGTACCGTCATTGAACATCAACGACCAAGGAACTACCGTCTGATCGTTGCTGGTGGAAATGTTGGCGTGGTAGATGCCGTTCGAGAGCTTGCCGGCCAAGGTCGAAAGCTGGGAGGAAGTAGGAGTGGAAGAACCATATTCATCCGCAAGGATTCCGAGCAGGTGACCGCCTGTCTCGTGGATTACCGTCGCCTCATATTCATCCAGGGTGCCGGAATAGGAATCCAGGGCGGCTATGAATACGACTCCGTTTATGCTCCTGATACTGGAGGAATTGATTACATAGCTGTAATATGTAACCCCGGAAGCATTGAGTCCGTTGAGTACGACAAGGCGGTATTTGAAGCTGGTCGGGCCGACTGTCTGGGTCAGGAGGGTTGAAGACGCGCTGAATGCATAGTCCATGTTCCCCGGGGAACGGTCGTTGGATGCAGGTTTAAGCCGGAAGTAGGTATTGCCATCAAAAACCCTTGATCCAGAGAGCGTTATCTTGTAATAGACATCGAAATAATCCTTCAGGGTGATATAAGGCTCCACGCTGAAGAGCGCATTGTACGTAAGGCGCATCTGGCGGTCGAAAAGGCCGCTCTCGATGTCCTGGTCGATGTAGCCGTCGCCCATCAGGAGGAGGGACAGGCCCGGTCCCCGGGTATGATTCTGGAGGGTAACTACTTCTCCGTCACGGGACCAGTCCTCGGTCGTGAAAGCGGAACCATCCACCACGGCTTTCATATTGCTGCCCTTGTAGTTGTTCATAGCGTACTGGCCGCTGATTACCAGTGCCTTGCAAGTACCTGAAAGACCGCCGATGTAGTCGAACTTGTAGCAGCATTTGGAAATGTCGAACTCCCTGATGCCGGTTCCCGAGACATCGATGTAATGCAGCTTTGGATTGCCGGAAAGGTCGATCGACTTGACATTCGGGTTGTTCCTGATGTCCAGCCTTTCCAGGTCAGGCATCAATGCGAGGCCGTCGATGGAAGACAGGCCCATCCCGACGAGGTTCAACTCCACTATGCCCTTGACCTCCTTGTATGAGATAATGCCGTCCCCGTTAGCGTCATAGGAACCCAGCATGTATGTTTCGAATACAGGATCCTTGAAATCGATGAAATGTATCTCGTCAGCCGCAAGGCCGATATACTTCGAACTCCATCTGTTCCAGACCTCCCATGTCCTATAGTTGTCGAGTGCACTGTCCAGGACATAGATTACCTCCGGAGAATCGCCGAACGTCATATCCTGGCAGACAGGCGGTGCCGGATGGCTGATGAACACAGCTTGCAGCGAAGAACAGCCCTGCAATGCCCCCGGGACAATATTGGCGACCGTCTCAGGCAGCACATACCTGCGCCCTGACTTTGCTTGAGGGTATCGGACAAGCTCAGTCATGCCGGCGTTGTAAAGGATTCCGTCCACCGTCTTGAAGTTGATATTATCCTTATCAGCCAATATGAAGGAGAGAGAAGGGCAATCCTCGAACACTCTTCCCCCGATGGAAGTGATATTGTCCGGAACAACGAATGCGGCGAGGGAACTGCAGCCTGCGAATGCCTCATTTTCAAGCCCTTGCACAGCGGTGAAATAGGATATCTCATAGAAACTCCTGATTGCCGAGCCTTTGAAAGCCGTTCCGAAACTGGTCACCGCTTCTGCCTCGCTCTCAAGGAAATAGCCGTCGCCGTCAGAATCCCAGTTGGCAAGACAGACCCTCTGGACTTCCGGGTCGGCGAATTCGATCGGACGGTCGTATTTCACCCCCTTGTCAGCCCTGTAGAGAGTCCCCCAGACTGACCGCTTGACTTCCACGGTCTTTTCAGATACCCGCACAGCGCCCCCTGGCTGCTTCTTGAATGTCAGCGTGAAACCCTTTTCCAGCACAGCGGGTAACGCAACTATGTAATAGAGCTTGTCTTTTTCGAAATACTTGCCACCGGGCGCAGTGAGCGTGATTTCCGTCTTCCCGTCGATTACTTCCGAGACATAAGGCTTGTTGTCCCCATCGAGCAGCACCTTGACCTTTCCGGCAAGGGTCTCTCCATTGTTTCCCTTGAGAGTCACGGACTTGACTTCCGGTTCGTCCACCGAAAACTCCACTCCTCCACAGAGATTGTAGAAGAACAGGTCCGAGCCGGATGACTTCGCAATCGAAATGAACAGGTTGCTGTCGAATGTCCCCTCGCGCCCGTTCTGGACGTCCGGCAATTCGACCGTAAGGGTGGAGCCATCGTATGAGTTGGCTGCACTGTGAGGATAGACCGCAATGTAGGAACCACTCTCGGAATATACATAGTTCGAGAGATCTCCGACGAACTCAGTCCCGGCTGCCGGTTCCGTATTCAAGGACACGAACTTCCCTTGGGAGGAAGCTCCGTAGTACACATCGATCTCGTCTCCCGCATCCCAAAGGACCTGGCCTCCGTTCAGAAGAGCGGTACGTGTAGGATGGATGTCGCCGAAACTGGCAGAGAACTTCATCCCCATGCCAGGAACCGGCTGATTGTCATTCTCTTCCACAGAGCACCCGGACAGGGCTGCCAGGACGAGGATCGCTATGGTCCTTGAATGTTTCAATTGACGAAATCTATCTCGTTGACCACCAGTTTCATTCCGGCGTACTTGTCCAGCACCCACATCACGAAACGGATGTCGACGTTTATGCATTTGTTGTATCCTTGTGTGAACGAAGCGTCCGATGCGAGGGATTCGGTGTTGCCGTCGAAGGCCAGACCGATCAGGTTGCCTTTGGCATCGAGCACCGGACTACCTGAGTTGCCGCCGGTGATGTCGTTATCGGTAAGGAAATCCACGATCATCGAATTGTTCCTCCCGTTCAGCTTGAAGCCCCATTTGCCCCAGAAACCTTTCTGCAGCAGACGCTTCTGGCGGTCGTTCAGGTCGAAGTCGTGGCGGTCCGGATCATATTTCTGAAGTATGCCGGAAGGAGTCGAATACCAGTTGTACCAGACTCCGTCGCTTGGGAAGAAGCCTCCGACTGTGCCGTAGGATATCCTCATGGTGGAGTTTGCATCCGGATACTGAGGCTCGCCTTCCTGGAGCTTCATCCAGTACAAGGCCTTCTTGTATTCCTTCTCGAGGCGGTTCCTTTCGTTCCAGATATCCCCATGACCGTCCCTGTCGTTGAACGTGGCCGCGGAAGTCTCCGTCATGAACCTGCGGAGGGGATCGTTCAGGACTTCGTCCAGGGACTCTATCTCCTTGATCCGCGACTCCGAGGATATTACGCTCCTGTTCCAGAGATATTCTGCCATGGCATGGAAGTCAGTACCGAACCTGTCCCATATCTTGGACTGGTATTCTCCGAAATAATATGTGTCCAGATTGGAGAAATACTCCTCCAGGGCGCACGCAAGCAGGTCTTTCTCCACCCTGGCATCAGTATTTGCCAGGCCCTCGAGGAGACTCTGCCGGGCCTTGTCCACTTCCTTGGAGTTGCCGGCCCTGAGGAGATACCGGGCTATGTTCGTACCCCTGAGCATCGTCTCCCGGAAATAGACCTTGTCCCGTTCGATCTCCGCACAGTCGGAATATGCCTTCTCCAAATCAGGGATGAGAGTCCCCCATTTCTCACGGCGGTCATGGGCCGATTCTATCCATTTACCCAGTTTGCGCTCCTGTGCGAGCTTCTCGTCGCGGACATGGAAACGCTTGTAGCACTTCTCCATCCCGGCACCGTTCTCCTGCACGTTGCTCAGGCTGAAATACCAGTCCGAATACTTCATCCTGACCTTCGGGTCGGCATCCATCCACCTGCTGACGATGGACATCTGCTTCGCACGGATATCATTGGAGACCGGCAGGTTGACTTCTTCCTGATAGCCGATTTCGGCCGGTGACGCATAGCGGTCCGTCCGGCCCGGATATCCGATCACCATCGCAAAGGATCCCTCCTTGTAGCCGGCCAGGGACACCCTGAGGCTTTTTTCCCTGGTCACCGGCTTGCCGTTCTCATAGATCCTGTACATTGCGAAGTCGCAATTGTGGCGAGGCCATTCCCAGTTGTCCTCATCGCCCCCGAAATAGCCGATGCAGAGCGGCGGGGCAGCCACCAGGCGGACATCGTCGTAAACCTTGTAAACGGACATGTAGTACTTCTCCCCAGCCCACATGCTCGAAAGGATGCATTCCAAGCCGGTGCCTTCCTTGTAACGAGTCTCCAGTATATGGCTGATCTTGCGCATTCCGGCCGGCTGGCCCCTCTTGGAAAGGTCCCTGGCCACTTGATCCACCTCATCGGTGACATCGAACACCCGCTTCAGGAAATATACCTTCTCTCCTTCGATCTTGATCTCGTCCTTGGTGTTCATCGCCCAGAAACCGTCCTCCAGGTAGTTGTGCTCCGGAGTGCTCAGTTTGGCGATATTCGCATAGGCGCAGTGATGGTTGGTGATTATGAGGCCCCAGTTGGAAATCACGCTTCCGGTGCAGTAGAATCCGAGCGAAACTACGGCGTCTGAAATAGCGGTCCCCGGAGCATCGGCATTGTAGATCTCATTGGAAGAGAGTTTCAGGCCGCGGGCCTTCATGTTCTTTTCCAGGGCGGCGTTGATGTCCTGTATCATCCACATTCCTTCATCGGCGTAGACCGAAACGGATGCGAAGACCAGGAACGCACTCAAAATATATCGGAGATGTTTCATCTGGGAAATGATTAGCGTTTGCGTACGACGTCACCGTGATCCTTCACTACGGCTTCCTTCCACTTCTCGGTGTAACCCGGCTGGGTAAGCTTGAAAGTCCCGTCCTCATTGATGGTCTTTACGTTCCCGTCGATGAACCTGACGGTGATGTCTTCCTCGAGCGCGACCCACTTCTCGAACTGGGCCTGGGCCGTGTTCACCGAATATTCAGTCAGCATCTGCCTGACTTTCTTCTCGCTCTTTAGGCAGCCGGTGTATGCAGCGAGAGCCTTGGCGTCCATTTCTGCAAGCTTGCCGTTCATCTGAGCATTCTCGAACTCGTCCACTGCCGCACGGACCACCGGAGCCATCATGTCATAGGCCCTGTAGCACGTGTTCGTGATGCGGTTGTTGATCCAGAACGAAGAGGTCGGCGAATATTTGATCAGTGTTCCGTTGCCTTCCCTGAAGCACTCCGGAACCTTGTCGGTATTCGTGTAGATAGGTGTCAGATAGGAAGTTGCGGCATCGTCGGTACCGAACCAGATGACTCCGCCCACGATATCCGGAAGGTCATGCCTGGCCTGGCCTACGAACCAGAATCCGGTCTGCTGCGTGGCTATCGCCCTTTCGTTGGTGTATTCCCATCCCTCGTACTTGAATCCCATCGGACGCCACCTGTACGGAAGGGCGTTTCCGCCCGCACCGATGTCGTTGGTCATATCCAGTGGAGTACCCTCGAAATGGTCACGCATCACGTCTGCCACATCCTTGACGGTGATCTTCCGCGCAGGCTTGACGAACAGAGGCATGCGGTGGGAAAGGTTCTTCCCGGTGATGTAGTCGTAATAGTCGGAAGCCGCCTCGGTGACGGTCTTTCCGTCCTTCTCGTAGGTGAACTTGCCGTCGCACAGGATGTTGAACGCACTCCATGCCCTGGCGTCGCAGCCTCTTGCCCCGCCGAAATCGACAGGATTGAAAGCAGCGCTGAAATCGAAGTCCTCGTCCTTGCCGGAGAAATATCCTTTCTCCCTTGCGAAGGAGATCATTTCAGGAGAGAATATGCAGTTCTCCGGATCATTCTGAGGGAAAGTCTGGATGCGGGCCTGGTTGGCGTGGGCGCAGATATATCCGTCCGGAATCCTGATTGCCACGTAGAACAGCCCCTTGTTGTCCGGACCCTTGCCGATGAGGTCCATCACCCAGGCTTCGTCCTTGTCTGCTATTGAGAATGATTCTCCCTCGGAGGCGTAGCCATATTCATTGGCAAGGTCGACGATCACCTTGATGGCTTCCCTGGCGGTCTTCGCCCTCTGCAGGGCGATGTATATCAGGGATCCGTAGTCCATCACCGCCTTCGGGTCCATGAGCTCTTCACGCCCGCCCCAGGTGGTTTCTCCGATGATGAGCTGATACTCGTTCATGTTGCCTACTGTCTTGTAGGTGTGGAGGACCTGCGGAATCGACCCTAGCAGCTTGCCGGAGTCCCAGTCATTGACCTGGAGCATCGAACCCGGCTTCCAGTTGGCTGCAGGATGGAAATACAATTCTCCGTAAAGCCAGTGGGAATCAGCGGCATAGGAGACCATATTCGAGTTGTCGGCACTCGCTCCCCTCGTCACGATAACGTTGGTACACGCTTTGCTTCTGAATCCTCCGGCGAGGATGAAAGCAATTGTCAGAAGGGTGCAGATCGTTGATTTTCTTGCCATATTTGAGTTTTTAGTATTATTGATTATTTTTGTCACCTCCATTAGAGAATGTAAATATATGAAAAAATTATTTCTTGCCGCTATAGTATCGCTCATTTCCATGATGCCTCTGGCCGCCCAGAACCAGATGAGCCCGGAAGAGAAGGAGAAGAAACTGAGCGAGTTCATCCAGAAAGAGGTCGATAAGTTCGAGACATCCCTCAAGCTCGAAGACTGGCAGGTGTTCTATGCCGATTCGATCCTGAACCACGACTACCGTGCGATGCAGGATGAGCTCGACGAGTTGATGGAGAAGAAAGTCTCCAATGCGGACATCTTCGCGCAGACCAGCGACAAGTGGTGCGAAAAGATATACGAAGCCATGCACAAGATCCTCGACGAGGACCAGTGGACGAAATATCTCAAGATGGGTGCAGCTCGCGAAAAGAAGGCCAGGGACAAGAGAAAGGCCAAAAAAATTGATTAACTTTGCATGAATATGAAAGAAGAGATAGAACAACTGCTCGCGCAGGTTCGCGAACTTAAGTGCAAGAATGCAAAGGAAGTCGAGGAGGCTCGTGTAAGGCTTCTCGGAAAGAAGGGTGAAATCACAAAGCTGTTCGACGAGTTCAGGACTTACGGCCCGGAGATGAAAAGAGAGTTCGGCCGCAAGATCAATGAGCTGAAGCAGACAGCCCAGGCCAAGATAGACGAACTCAAAGCCCAGACTGAAGCCGTTGCTGAAAGCGAGGGACCGAAGGAGGATCTTTCGATGCCGGGCACCCCTCTGGAGCTCGGTTCAAGACACCCGGTGTCGATCGTGCGCCAGGAGATCGTCGATATATTCAGGAAATTCGGATACGATGTGGCCGAGGGACCTGAGATCGAGGACGACTATCATGTCTTCGGGGCTCTCAATTTCCCTCTCAACCACCCGGCAAGAGACATGCAGGACACTTTCTTCGTTTCCGCCGGCCATCCGAATCCGCTCCTTCTCAGAACACACACTTCTTCCGTCCAGGTGCGTGCGATGGAGAGCATGAAGCTCCCTATCCGTGTGATCTGCCCGGGAAGGGTGTTCCGCAACGAAGCCATTTCCGCGCGTGCCCACTGCATATTCCATCAGGTTGAAGGTCTCTACATCGACGAAAACGTGACTTTCGCCGACCTGAAGCAGGCAATCCTTCTATTCGCCCGCGAAATGTTCGGTCCGGAGACCGCCATCCGCATGAGGCCTTCGTACTTCCCGTTCACGGAGCCGTCGAGCGAGGTTGACGTGAGCTGCAACATCTGCCACGGCAAGGGATGCAACATCTGCAAGGGTACCGGCTGGCTGGAGATCCTGGGTTGCGGAATGGTAGATCCGAACGTCTTGGAGGCTTCCGGAATCGACAGCAAGAAATACAGCGGATTCGCCTTCGGAATGGGTCTGGAGCGCATTGCGATGCTCAAGTGGCAGGTCAACGACCTCCGTCACTACTTCGAGAACGACCTCCGTTTCCTGTCCGAATTCAACACCGCGATAGAAGTTTAGTATTCCCCGATCATGAAAAGAATCATCCTTTTGATTGCGACGGCTCTTGCCTTCGCCGTTGCGGCTTCGGCACAGACTGCCGAGGAAATCGCAGCAAAGATGGAACAGGAACTTGCGAAGGGCGATACCCAGGGCATCTCCTTCACCTTCGACATGAAGATACCGCTCATCGGAACTGCATCCACGCGCTTGAGTTATCTCGGAGACAAGGACCGCATGGACATCAACTTCAAGGATGACGTGAAGACCGTGTGGAGGGACAAGGACACCACTTGGACATATGAGAACAACACTGTCACGGTGCAGATAGAGCCTCGGAAGGAGGATAAAGACAACCGCAGCATGTTCAAGGGCTTGACAAATGGCTACAAGGTCTCGATAAAGGGTGAGACGGCCGATACCTGGCAGATCCGCTGCAAGAAGGACAAGTCCAACACCGACAAGGACGCTCCTTCCAAGAAGACCATCTTCGTATCGAAGGAAACCTTCCTCCCCGTCACTTATCCGCTCAAAAAAGGAGCATTCAAGATGACCGCACGCGACTATGTATTGGGTGTCAGCGAAGATGAAGTCACCTTCACTCCGGACAAGGTCAATGGAGCACCCATCACGGACAAGAGGTAATTTTCAATAAAAAAATTTGCTCGTTCGGGAAAAAGTTGTACCTTTGCAATCCCGATTCACCAAAACGGGAGTACAAATACAACAATACTGCGGAAATAGCTCAGTTGGTAGAGCACGACCTTGCCAAGGTCGGGGTCGCGAGTTCGAGTCTCGTTTTCCGCTCTGAAAACAGACAGGCAGCCGTAAGGTTGCCTGTTCTGGTTTCATATTGTGACCACTCCGACCCGCACGAGCGACCCCGAACGCTCCCCTGTAATAGGGGAGCTGGCTGAGCGAAGGCGAAGACTGAGGGGTCATGGACGGCGCGAGATTGTCCGAGGCGCAGCCTCGGGCTCGAGTCTCGTTTTCCGCTCTGAGAGGCTCCAGCAATGGCGCCTCTTTTCTTTTTAAATCGGCCTCCTGTCACGTTGGAAGGCCGATTTTTTTATTTTAGGGTATTAATCTGATTCAAGTCTCCTGCAAATTCCATCCCCGTCCACCGGTCCAGGGGTCGTCGGCTTCGAGCCGTCCGCAAGGATTATTCAGAGTCCCGCAAGGAAAGTCTTGTTGAATGAGTTGTTCTCCTTGAGGAGTTCGATGAACTTCCGGGCGGCCATTTTGAGGTAGGAACCTTTCAAATAATGGTAGCAGCCGTCCATGCGCCCGTCGGGATGGGCGATGGGAACGGCATCGAAGCCTTGCACCTGATGGATGGATTCTTCTGAGAGTATAGTCAGCAGCGGGGTATTTGCCACCAGGTCCAGCAGAGTTCGTACGCTGTTGATTTCCAGGCGGATATCGAGATTGACACCCTGGGCGAAAAGGACGTCTTCCAGGGTGTCCCGCGCCTGAAGGCCCCTGGACGGCAAGGCCAACGGGAACTTTGAAAGGTCCCGTACGGACACTTCGTTGCCTGCTCCCTTCAGTTCGTCCACGCGCCCCACCAGACAGAGCTTGCTCCGGAACAGCAGGTGTGACTCGATCCGGTCGTCCCCGAGCGGCGACCTGTACGTGAGCGCCAGGTCCAGTTCGCGGTCCAGCATTTTTTTCAGGAGTTCCTCCTTGGATGTGATGACCAGATTCAGCCGGATGTGGGGAAACTGCTTGTAGAAATCCTGAACCGTCCGCCTGAACAGCGGTCCGAAGGAATAGGTTGCACCGATGCTGAGCGTGCCGACTTTCAGCGCCTTTACATCCTGGATCCTTTCAACCCCGGCACGGGCTTCCTCCAGGACTTGCACGGCACAGGGATAGAACTGCTCGCCATAATCGCTGAGAGCCACATGCCGCGTATCGCGCGTAAGCAGTTCCACCCCCAACTCCTCCTCCAGTTTCTGAATCTGCTGGGAAATGGTTCCCTGCGTGATAAACAAGGCTTTGGACGCCAGGGAAAAGCTTCCCAACCGCCCCACGGTCACGAAATATTTCAGCTGACGCAATTCCATACCGGTCCGATCCGCAAGCAAATATAGCCATATTTATTGATAATAACTATAATTTTTATTAAAAGAAACTCGATTCATCAATAGAAAGAGCGCAAGATTGCCACTATCTTTGTACGTTCATTTGTTACAGGCTATGCAGGAACTTTTCATCGGGCAAGGGATTGCCCATTCCATACTGCTGCTCGCACTCACGATCGGCGTCGGCATCTACCTGGGCAGGTTCAAGGTCAAGGGCGTTTCCCTGGGGTCAACCTGGATCCTGTTCATCGGTATCCTCCTGAGTCATTTCGGTTTGCGTGCAGACCCGGAGATCCTCCATTTCGTCAAGGAGTTCGGCCTCATCCTGTTCGTCTTCTCCATCGGCCTTCAGGTTGGTCCCGGCTTTTTCCACTCGTTCAAGTCCGGAGGCGTAAAGATGAATCTCCTGGCCATGATGAACATACTCCTCGCCGTCGGAGTTACCCTGGCCCTGTCGGCCGTCACGGGGGAAGATCTCAAGACCATGGTGGGTGTGATGTCCGGTGCTGTGACCAACACCCCGGGTCTTGGCGCCGCCCAGCAGACCTTCATCGACGTGGCCGCTTCCGGCGGCATGGACCCCGCAGCCGCCTCACAGATTGCTTCCGACCTTGCATCCGGCTATGCCGTCGCCTATCCAATCGGCGTTCTCGGCGTCATCCTGGTCCTGATCTTCGGGAAGAGCCTTTTCAATATCGACCCGGCCGGGGAAATCGCCGAACTGGAGTCCCGGGAAGGCAGTACGGGCCAGGCGCGGCGTATGCACCTCGCCGTGGAGAATCCGGCCATCTTCGGCAAGAAACTGTCCGACATCCTGCAAAAGTTCGGCGTCGATTTCGTCGTCTCCCGAATCATGAAAGGCGACGAAGTCATCTTCCCGACCGGGGAAACCGTCCTGGACGAGGGTGACAAAATCCTGGTGGTCACCTCCCAAGGCGAGGTGGACAAGATCCGCATCCTCTTTGGCCAGGAAGTGCCCATGCATGTACAGGATTGGGTTCAGAAAGACCACCATCTCGTCACCCGCCGCGTGACCGTCACGAAATCTTCCATGACCGGCAAGAAGCTCAAGGACCTGCATTTCCGCGGCGCATACGGAGTGAGCGTGACCCGCGTCATTCGCTCCGGTGTGGAACTGGTCGCCCGTCCCGACCTGTACCTGCAAATGGGCGACGCCCTGATCTGTGTCGGCCCCGAGGATCACATCAAGCGCGTAGCCGGGACGGTTGGCAATGCCAGCAGCGCCCTGGACAAACCCAATCTGGTGCCGATCTTCCTCGGTATCGTCGTGGGCATCATTTTCGGCTCCGTGCCCATCCGTTTCCCGGGTATCCCGCAGGCTATCAAACTGGGGTTGGCCGGCGGCCCGCTCATCATCGCCATCCTGCTCGGCCATTTCGGGCCGAAATACAAGATCACGACCTATACCACCATGAGTGCCAACCTGATGATCCGCGAAATCGGCATCTCCCTGTTCCTCGCCACCGTAGGCCTCGGCGCCGGCGAGAATTTCGTCAGTTCCATCGTGAACGGCGGCTACTGGTGGATCCTGTTCGGCGCGTTGATTACCATCGTCCCTCTTTGCATCACTTTCATCGTTTCCCGTGCCGTATGCCATCTGAATTTCTATCAGATCTGTGGCCTCATTTCGGGATCCTGCACTAATCCGCCCGTACTTGCCTTTGCACAAGGAATGTATGGCAGTGACTATACTTCAGTTAATTATGCGACAGTCTATCCGCTGTCGATGTTTTTGCGCGTGCTGGTGGCTCAGCTGCTGATCCTGATCTCTTTCGGCTGATGACTGCGATGGGTTACCCAGGCTTTTGTTTTATTGCGCTTCAGGAATTTGAATTCACTTTTAAAAATCGCTTATCATGAAAAATTGTACAGCAGCATTAACGATTCTCGCCCTGCTCTCCGCAGTGGCGTGCAAAAATACGGAATCGCCGTTCGCCCGGGACGTGGCGAAATATGCCGTCGTTGACATCAAGGCTCCGGACCTCAGCGGTATTTCCCACAACGGCAAGGAAGTCCTCAACCTCTACCGCTTTGCGGCGGAGGAGGTGGACGCCATCTACTGGGAACAGTATTTCGGAAGCAGGGAGGACCTTCTGGAGGGGATAACGGATCCCGTCCAAAAGACTTTCGCCGAAATCAATTACGGTCCCTGGGACCGGGCCACGGGAAAATCTTTCGTGAAAGGCTATGCCGACCGTCTTCCCGGTGCCGGTTTTTACCCGGCGGATATGACCATGGAGGAGTTCGATGCCTGGGACAACCCGGACAAGAACAGCCCTTATACCCTGATCCGCCGCGCTCCGGACGGGTCCCTGAAGACTTTGTGGTACCACGACGCCTACAAGGAACATATCGACAAGATCGGTGATTATCTGAAGGCTGCGGCCGACATTACCATCAAGCCCAGCGTGGCGGCCTATCTGCTCAGCAAGGCGGAAGCCCTCAGGACAGACCGTTATTATGAGAGTTCTCTCGCCTGGCTGGATATGGAAGACAGTAAGATGGACTTGGTTATCGGCCCCAACGAAGTGACGGATGATCAGCTGATGGGCATCAAACGATCCTACGAGGCGTTCGTCCTGCTGAAAAATGAGGCGCACACCCGGGAACTGATGCAGTATGTATCCCGGATTGCTGAATTCCAGGAGGAATTCCCCGGAGATCCCGCCTACAAGACCTTCCAGCCCGGTGCCGGCTCCGAGATCTTTGCCTGCGACGCCCTCTACTATGCCGGCAAGGCCAATGCGGGCGTAAAGGTCATCGCCCTGAACCTGCCCTTTGACAAAGAGGTCCAGCAGGGCTGCGGCACTCGCACTATCCTGCTGGAAAACATCATCCGCACCAAGTACAACCTCATCGTCAGCCCGAGCGGAATCGTCCTTCTCGAACCTGATTACGCCGAGCATCTGTCGGCGGACGCCTTCTACTGGAACATCGGTTTCCGGGAGGTCGCCCATGGTTTGGGTGTCAAGGAAACCGTCAACGGAAAAGGCAGCGTGGAAGAGGCGCTGGGCGGTATGGCCGCCACCCTCGAGGAAGTGAAGGCCAATGCCGCCGGAGTCCTTTTGGTTTGTATGCTGCAGGAGCATTTCGACATCCATCATCTGTTCACGAAAGAAGACGCCTTGGCCACGTTCTTCGCCTCCCTGGTACGTTCGGAGCGCTTCGGAGAGGGTTCCGCGTTGGGCCGGGCCAATATCATCATCTATAATTACCTGGCGGAGGCCGGTGCCTTCCAGCGCAAGGCTTCGGGAAAGTATTCCCTGGATTTCAAGAAGATGGAAAAGGCCCTTTCAAACCTTACCGCCCTTGTTCTCAAGACGCAGGCGACCGGTGACAGAACCTATGCCGAGCAGTTCGAGGCCCGGTACGCCAAGCTTTGTTCCGACTACGAATCCGACCGCATGAATCTGGGCCTGGAGAGGATTCCGGCAGATATCCGCTTCAACTTCAGACACTAACAAAGCCGCCGCCATCGCCGATTATGTCCGGCAGAGTTTCCCGGGCCAGGTCATCGTCAAGATTGACAAAGAGACTTTGGGTCATGAGATTGAACTTGCCAGCGGCCTGGAACTCAAGTTTGATAAAAAAGGCAAGCTGGTCAACGTTGATGACTAGCGTTGGCACCAGGCTTTCTATCGTCCATGACCTCCGGCATAAATACATTTTGGGGCAGTTCATGGCGTCTTTTCCCTTGCCTTGTGTCTCTTTATGTCGCTTTCCCTATACGTCCTGAAAAGCCACAAAAGTTTCACCTATGTTTCACCTGATGTCTTTTCGGTTTCTTACAAATCATTGACTATCAATATATTACAAGTTATAGTTCGAGTCTCGTTTTCCGCTCACAATGCAAACGACAGTCTCTATGGCTGTCGTTTCGCATTGTAAGTGACGCCGGCCCGCACGAGCGACCCCATACGACCCCTACTGCGGGTTACGTCCACGGATTGGACCGCCCCCCAAAAAAATTGGCCGTATTCGCAGGTAGTCTGCCGTTTTTTGGACCGCTACCCGCAGCACGAGGAATAAACGAACAAATCTACGATCGAACAAGCAAGGATTCAGTCCCCCGGAGATTTAGTATATTTGGATTGAATAATTCTATATGGATATGAAACAGTGCTTGACGATAGCGGTGGCCGCGATGGCCCTCATAGGAGGAATCCAGGCGCAGGAGAAAGGACCGGGGAACTGGAAGCGGTTCGAGAATATATTCCAGGCCGGAGGAGGATTGTTCCTGGAGAAGGGATTCGATGCATCCGGCAAGAATCCGGGACTTGCATTGAGGGCTTCGTACGGACTTGACATCAGGCTGGACGAATCCTGGTCGGTGATGCCGGGCATCGGGACAACGATAATGATAGCTGACATCTGCAGCTACCACTGGGATGACGGATCGTTGTACGCACCGGAAGGAGCGGACACCGACGTTTATCCTTGCGTGGACGTTTTCTGTGATGCCAGGTATCGTATCAAGGGAGACGGCCCGAGGGTGGTTGTCGGCCTGGGACCGGGGCTGTCCTACGCAAGAGACAAGGACACGTACTATATCGATGCCGATCCGTCCGACCCAAGGAACCTGGACCAGAAATTCAAGCAGTTCGGAATATGGCTCCGTCCAAGCGTGATGTTCGAGTTCGGGAAACACTTCAAGCTGGGACTCGAAGGGACTATCGGACTGAACAACATGCGCATCCCCCATCCTGAACACAATATCACCAAACCTACCGGTTTCAGCAACTACATGATAGTCGCCGGATTCGGATTCTGATTTCATATCGTGATCACGACGGCCCGCACGAGCGACCCCGAAGCCCCCGAGGGGCAGCCTTCCGGCAAGAAGGCGGGGGTAACGTAAAAGGCGCGAGATTGTCCGAGGCGTAGCCTCGGGCTCGGGAGTCATTTCTTTATGAACTCCACCCTCCGGTTCTTCGCCCTTCCCTCATCGGTTGAATTGTCCGCAACGGGTTCGTGCGAGCCCTTTCCTACAGGCCTAAGGTTGAACGGGTCCACCCCTTGTTGTTCAAGGGCCTTTACGACGGCTTCCGCCCTTTGCTGCGACAGGGGATCATTGACTTTGTCAGAACCCTGGTTGTCCGTGTGTCCCTGGACTTCGAAACGGGCTGAAGGGTTTTTCTTCATATAGTCGGCGACCTTCTGAATCTCTTCCATCGACTCAGGCTTCAGCGTCGCCTTTCCGGTTTCGAAGAGGATGTTGGTGGTGACGAACTTGCCGGTTTCCGCGATAGCTTTCTCCACTGCGGAAGAGTAGTCTGTGGCATTGCGCTCATAGAGTTCGACAGCTCCCTTTGCCATTACGATATTGGTGATATAGACACCCTTGTCGCTATCTGAACTACCATCCATACTCCACGCACGAGGCTGCTTCTGATTAGGTATGTTCACAATACGGGAATAATTGAGATAAGCCTTGAACGCACGTTTGTTAAATGAGAATGCAATGTGGTTCCAGTCATTCTTCTTAAACACCTTCCTGATTGCCTCTCTACTTGATTCTCCTTCAATTTTATTTCCATTAGGATTCCAAGAACCCCAGCCCCAGGCGATAGCATCATATTCCCCCTTTTGATTATTGCTCGCGCTGGAGGTCTCGACACTCGTTCTGTAGTCAAAGACTCTGTCTTCTCCAGTACCTGCATAGTTCTCTCCGAAGAAGAAGATATCCAAGGTGGCATCCCATCCGGAGCCTTCCTGTGCGGGCTGAGAAAGTACATCAAACTCAATGGTAAACTCTTCTGGCAGATATTTCAAATCCTTCATCAAAGGCCTGATCTGGGTTCCTTCAATCCTGATAGCATTCTTACCTTTGATATTAACCACCTCGCATTCACTGCCATTTAGCAAATCCCACTTCGAAGGGAACTCACCCATTTTCTCGTCGGAAAGGTCGTCTTGGAAAAACACATTGGCTCCCCGTACGAAGTCGCTCTTGGCCTTGATTTCCTCAAAGTCCACAACTCCTCCTGCGGTAGCTTCCTCTTCGGATCCGCTCTCCTGACCCTTTACAGAAGATTTGCTGTCGGTTTTCTTTCCGGTGGCCTTGTCGATAGCCTTATCAACGGCTCCTTCGACCTTTTCTCCTATCTTCTTTTCCGCAGCCTGTTTGGCTTTTTCGCCGATGTTGCGCAAGATGTTCTGTCCGTTCGCTCCCCATCCTAACAGCAGCAGGGCCGAGAGGAGCAGTGTGATTTTTTTCATAATGCAAATGGTCTTTATTCGTTCAGTGGATGTAAATTTCGGAATCTTTCCACCCTGAATCACCACCCCAAAGGGTGGAAATACCCCGCAGAATGGTTGATCTTCTTTTTCTTTGCACTGAAAACCTTATCTTTATAATGTGAAGCGTACTCTTTCATATATATGTGCAGCATCCGTTCTGCTTACGGTGTCCCATCTTTCCAAGGGGGACTATTCAGACCATCGGGGGTATAATCTGGATTCTTTGGAGGTTGTAGTCTCCAGGTGGACTCCGGAGATGATAGCACAATCCGATGAAGAGTCCTATGGGAACCTTTTGAAAGATTTCAAGGGGCTGATGAACGGTTACCTCCAGATAAACGGGGCGAAAAGCGAATTCTATGCCCGGAAAGTCCTCACTATGTCCCGGGGCCGGGGTTATCACTCATCCGTTGCCGAAGCTTCAAGGATCATCGGGCAGACGTTCTGGGCAAAGGAACAGTATGACAGTGCCGCTTTGTACTATAGCGCAGCCCTTGATGCTATGAAAATGATGGAGCGGCAGGAGTCTTCCGCATACAACCCGGACGGTTATTCCAGGGAGAGCATTGATGATGGATATTCTTCCCTTTACGGGACCCTCGGAAACCTTTACAGTATGATGGGTTCGCTGGACTCGGCTTTCTCGTATTATGCCAAGGCGGGCGAGATCTTCGACCGCTACGGCTGGAACGAAAGCAACGCTGTCCTCCATTACAATATGGGTGAAACGTGGAGGGAAGAAAAGGAATATGACAAGGCTCTTTCCTGTTATGAGGAATCGCTCCGGTACGGCAGGCTGTCTGGAGATTCCCTTTGGATAGCCACTCCCCTCAAGGGTTTGGGTGCGCTTTATCTCGAGACGGGCCGGGCCCGAAAGGGGCTGCGCTGCCTGGAGGAGGCCGACAAATATTTCTCCATACACGAAGATCAGGAATTCCGCGCAAGGTTGGAGACTCTCGATTTTATGGGACAGATCCTGCGGGAGGAACGCCGAATCCTCAGCTTCTCCATCATTGCAGCCCTCGCCGCCCTGGTACTTCTGGCATCTTCCCTGCTTGTCGCGAGAGCTCTTAGGAGAACCAGGAAGGAACAACAAGAAACCACCCTGGTTTTGGACGAGACCATCAAGGAAATCACTCCTTCCAAAGGAGCCCCTTCTCTTTCCGACAGGGAAAGGGAGATAATGGAATACTCCGCCCGTGGTATGACGGTGCCTCAGATAGCGGAAAAGATTTTCCTGAGTCCCGAGACGGTGAAATGGTATCGCAAGAAGCTTCTCGTCAAGTTCGATGCAGCCAATATCGCAGAGGCCATTTCCAAAGCCAAAGATTCCGGAATATTATAAACTCCCTGTCTTTATGCCCGAGCACCCGGTTTGGAAAGGGCCCTGGACGGGCCAGCCAACGTTGTGCAGGTCAGCAGACACTGATATTCCACCCTTTCGAATCCAGCAGTGATTGTTGGTGGAGAATAACTAACTATCCGTTAACGACTTAATGAAAATGATGGTCTCGAAAAACGGGACCGTCATAATCATTATTTTATTGATACTAAGGAGGTTATCCTCCACCTAAAGGTGATTCTTCACTTCGTTCAGAATGACATTTGTACGTTCAGAATGACATCCGCGTGCTCATCACAACGAGTGTCGGATGTCATTCTGAGGTAGATTTATCTACCGAAGAATCTCCTCTTGGCTCCCCCCCCTTCCACCTGCGGCATCAGTCCTTGCGGATGCAACGGACGGTATAACCTGACAGATAGTTGGACCAGGCAACGGTAAGCCTGCCTTCCTTGTAGCTGCTGGTGAAGGTTGACATCAGTCCGGCGAACTGGATGTTGCCCGTGCTGGCAGTGATGTTAGGATTGGCAGTCGAACTCATAAGGAAACTCATCGAGAAACGTCCCACATATTCCTCAACCGAGCAATTGGTAGCTGATGTAGTGGTTGCCAGATATTTACCGGTGGCAGAAGGATTAGCCCTGTTGACCACTCCGTAGAATCCCCAGTTCCAGCCATCTTCATCCATAGCCTTGATCCTGCCGCCCTTGTATTCAGCATCCCAGTAAGGGCTGTCTTCCTTGATTGCCCCAAAGGTTGCGTTGGAATTGCCTATGAGGCCGAAGTAATCTTCCTTGGTAGGAATATACCAGCCGTCAGGGCAGATACCCTGAGTACCCTCGAAGGTCTTGTAGTTCTCGGAATTGACTTCTTCCACTCCGAATGCGGTAGCATAGTCATAAAGGTAGCCACGGGCCTTGGCTGCAGCCTCGGTGGTCTCAGCCACACCAGCTGTAGTGTAAGGATACCATATTCCGTTGCCGTCACCAGGATTCGAAGATACCGTCTTACCGGCTGGGACGAACCTCAGAGGATCGGTCATCCATACGCGTCCGTCAGCCATCTTAGCGGCATTGTAAACTACACCGCCATACTCGACCGTTATAGGCATCTCCTTCTCGACTACAGCATAGTCTGACTGGATGGATATACCGTTAGCATCGGTAAGGACGATGGCGAGACCGACACTGGCGCCAGGCTCCAGTCCGGAGAAAGCTGCCTTCACGACTATCTGGCCATCAACAGGGCTGGTGATTGAAGTCACGGATGCAGCCGGTCCTTCCGCTCTGGTCTTGAGAGTCTTGACGGCGAATGCAGCTGCAGCTTTCCCTTCAGCGAACGCAGCCGCGAAAGCCTTGGCACTTGCGACCGGCTGGAGTTCGTAAGTAAGTTCGACGCCGTTGGAAGCAGCACCGACGACTACCTTGCCGTCTGAATATTCAGGAACGAACACTACGCTCTTGATGCTGGCCTCGAGGGCGTCAAGCTTGAGTCCCATCGCATCCAGTTTGGTGCTGAGAGCTCCGATCCTGTCCAGAAGGTCGGTCTGGAGGGCTGTCAGGTCAGCCTTGGTGGCAGCATCTTTCACCTGGTTTGAAAGAGTACCCAGAGTGCTGTTGATAGTACCAAGCTGGTTGACGAGGTTGCTCTTGTCTGCCTCATAGGCAGTCTTGAAAGCATTGAAATCGGAAGTGCTCACAAGAGTACCGATAGTGGTCTGGAGACTCGAGATAGTCGAGTTGATCGTGTTGATCTGGCCCTCCAGTTCACCGGTCTTTGACTGTATGGAAGAGAGGGTCGAGCTGATGGTGTTGAGCGAAGAACTGAGCTGGCTGAGCTGAGTCTTCACTTCAGCGAGGTTCTGCTTCTCAATAGCTGCAATCCTCTGGTCCAATGCGTTGATGTCTTCGGTATAATCCTTTCCGCAGGATGTAGCGAAGCTTGCTCCGGCCACCAGTGTGATGGCAAGGAACAGATAGTTCATTGTTCCTTTCATATCAAAATAAGTATTATGAATCATTAACATCAAACCTAAGAATACAAAAATAACAAAAGTGCCGCTACCAGTCAATAGCTATTTGTTGGGATACGCCCTCAAAAGAGCCGGCTCCCCGAAAAACAGGCCTGGACTATTCCAGGCCTGCATCTTTTTCAGTAATCATTTCGTCGGAATGTAACTTCGGAGAGCCTCGACATACGCCGCGAAAGCGTCGCGTCCATGATCGGTGATGCAGCAGACTGTCTGCGGCATCTTTCCCTTGAAACCCTTCGTCACTTCGATATACCCCGCCTGCTGCAACTTGTCAAGCTGGACGCTCAAGTTGCCCGATGTCGCACCTGTCTCCGCTTTCAGGTAGACGAAGTCCGCGCTGCCAGCGTCCAGGAGGATCGACATCACCGCGAGGCGCAGCTCCGAATGGAGCAGAGGATCAAGCGGCTTGAACAGTTTTCCGTTCTCGGGCATAGCTTAATCGTTTGTCTGTTTCTGCAGGATCACACCAGGGATGATCAAGGCGAAGAGCCCCAGGATCACGAAAGCCAGGATACGGAGGGCGGAGCCTTCGGGCATTACCATAAGGAAGAGCACCGAAAGGGCCGTAGCCACAACCGATGATATGGATATGGGCTTGAATTTGAGTGCTGCACCTGAAAGAGTACCGCAGAGACCCATCATAAGGACGATGATCAGCGTCAAGTCCACTCTCAGCGGTCCTTCGATACCGATAGCGGAGCGGATGCCCCAAGCTGCCCATACGAGAGCGAAGAAACCTGTTGAGAATAATCCGAACCACATCCAGATCTTGCCGAGCATACGGCTGACTTCCGTATCCGGGACTTTTTCGCTGTTGCGCGTCATGAAACGCATGCATATGGCCCCGATGGCCGTCATTGCAAACCAGAGGAAATTCCAGGCTGCGCTGCCGGTCCTGCTCCATAAAGCCCAGATGACGATGGCGGTGAGTGCTACCAGAACACCCCAGAGAATGAGCGGTTTACCGGAGTTCCTGGCAATCGTGCGACGACTGCGCTCGATGGTCTCCGCAATGAGGCGGAGGCTGTTTTCTGCTGAGAAGTTGTTTTCCATTTCTTTTCTTTTTTAGAGGTCGTTATGGTTCTCCTCCGTTCCGTTGCGCACCGGTTCAGTATCAAACCTAGTGCAAATATAAAGTAGTTTATTTTATAAACCAAATATTTCTTCGATTATTTCGAAAATATTTGTATTCCCCTGACAGGCGCTATTCCGGAAGATACATTCCGTCTGCCTTGAGGGTCTCGACCAGTTTGGATGGATCGATGTCTTTAGGCCCGACTCCGGCTTGGACCGAGAGAGCGGCTGCAGTGCCGGCGGCCTGCCCCATGGCGAAGCATGGAGGCATGACACGGATAGCAGCCATGACAGGACGTTCCGCGGCGGCGCATCGGCCGGCGACGAGGAGATTGTCCACTTTCAGAGGCAGAAGAGCCCGGTAAGGAACATAGAACGGCTCATTGGTATTCCGGGCGACATAATCCACGAAGCCTTTCTTATGGATATCCATGCTGTTGGCGCAGCAGAATATCGCATCCGGATACCTCACGGAATTCTTGGCATCCTCGGTAGTGACGGTATAGACGCCCTCGATCCTGCGGGTTTCTCGGACGCCTAGGTCAGCAGCGGTTGAAGCCAGCTCCACATTCTCGCAGCCATCGACATACTTGCGGAGGAACTTGACTATCTCGTTGCACTGCTTGCGGCCATCTACTTCCGCATCAGTGACCTGTTTCGGATCCAGTCCATCGACATCGTCGCCCTGGGCCATATTAACCGTATAGGTTCCGTCAAGGTTCTCGAAGAGAGCGATCTTGTTGCGCCAGGATGGGAATTCCCCTTTTTCGCGAGCTTCTTTGATCTCGTTCATGTACCACTGGCCTTCATAGTTCCCTTCCGCCAGGCAACGGGCGTTGTGGGCGTCCATCTTGGCCTTGTCCACGCCGCGTACGGTGAAGAACAGGGAAACCGCCTGCCGACCGCCCTCGCCGTCACCTATCACGACCGGCACTCCGGCCTGGTACGCCAGGTCACCGTCGCCGGTGCAGTCGATATATTCCTTGGCCTTCACTTTCCATATCCCATCCTTGGTTGCGAAATAAGCCGCCTTGATTTTGCCCTTGCGGGTGTCAGCCTTGATGAAAAGCATATGGTACATCAGGTTCACCCCTGCCTCCGTACACATTTCCTCCAGGGTGCGTTTCAGGCACTCGTAGTCGAATGTCGTGAGACCATGGTGCCCCTTGTCGCGATAGGCTGTCCAGGAGCCGATCCGGGCATCGAGGGGATGTATGGCACCTCCCTGTGCTACCATCCGGTTCACGAGGTCTTCGTACAGGCCCCGGATCAGGAAGGACTTTCCGTCGGGGGTCGTAGAGGACATGAAAGGGGCAACCAGGCCGGCCGTAGCCGTTCCTCCAAGCACACCGTTACGCTCCGCGAGTATGGTGTTGGCGCCGTGGCGGGCAGCGGAGATGGCAGCTCCGGTCCCCGCAGGGCCGCCGCCGATGACCAGGACATCGCAATCGAAACTCCTTTTCACCGGGAAAGTGACCCGGGAATTATCGCAGGAAGAAAACAGCATCAGAAAGGCCGCGAAAGCGGAAAAAACCACCGATTTCATATTAGCAGACAATCAATTGTATAAGTTCATGACGGACAAAGTCAAAGATAATCATAAAATTTCTTATATTTACAATCAACCAAAATTAATCCCTATGGCAAAGTCAGACATCAAGAAAAAGAGATCCCCTGAAATCAGTATCATTTGGAAGGACGATGTTCCTGAGGCTACTTATTTCAAAGGCAACGGCTACAGCATCGTAGCCAAGGTCGAAAACGGGAAATACATCCTTACCCGATACGGCTGGGACGAGGACCCTGAAAAGGGAGAGAGCATAGTGGTATCCCCGAAAGACACCCTCCGGCTGATGGATAGCCTCAAGGTCAAGCATCCCGACACCCTCATCAAGGCTCTCGGTAAAAGATTTGCACTGAAGGAGCCGCACAACTCATTCGTCAAGATCCTGACCTCCCTCGGAAGGAGAGGCATCCCTTACGTAAGGGAATAAGTCACGAAACCAATGTTGACCAGAATACGGCTGTTTTGCATCGTTTTGGCTTTGACGGCAACCGCCGCCATTGCCAAAGCTCAGGACGCTGATGACAAGCTGATCGGTCCTGTCTCGGATCCTTCCGTCGAACTGATGGCGCACTGCGCCAGGTATATAGGCGAATACCACGGTTGGCATCACGTGCTGTACAATGCCGGCTACAATACTACCAAGGAGCATCCGAAGAACCTCGACATCGATCTCAAGCTAAGCCGATGGAAGGGAGAGGACATCGAGCACCGCGAAGTCAGCCGGATCTGGTACACCGGCAAGGGCATCACTGATGATTTCAGGCCTCCTTACGACCCTTCCGGGATCATCGTCGGATCCACCATGCACATCCTGTTCTGTCCGGGGGTTGACGGGCATGCCGCTTACGTCCATGTCCCTTACGATTTGAAGAAACAGGCGTTGGGGAAGGAAGAGGTAATGACTCTCGACGGCAAGGATATTACCGTCGCCAATGTGCTGGAGAATTACAAGCAGAGGACCGGGGTTGATATTCCATGGTTCTCCGACGGAGGGGCAAAGACCGCTTTCGGAATAGGGATGAATGTCGAGATCCCGCGCCACGGGAAGTATTATTATTGCGTTCTCAGCGCACTTGCAGGAGGCTATACGGCAATGATCGTCCGGTCCGAAGACCTGGTCCATTGGGAGACCGTCACCGTGGCCGACCTTTCATCCGTCGCCTCCGAAGCCACTTACTGGGAAGGGGCCGTACACCCGCTTCACGGCGACATATTCGCTTTCACGACTCGCGTGCAGAGCCGGAACGGGGTCGTTTACGGCACGTGGAACGCCGCCACGGGAGAACTTTCGAACCTCCAGCTTATCGAAGGAGGCATAACGGCCCGCCCCGAGTTCTTCGAATACAAGGGTTCGACCTATCTGTTCTGCAACACTTACGGGCCTTCCGATGTAGATGGCTACGGCTCAGTCTACCGCGCCACGGCTTCCTTCTACAGGATCAGTCCTGACGGAGCATCGCTGGAATATGTCCGTTCGAAGTTCGTTCCGGAAGGCATCCACTATCCGACTTTCTTCGTCGCACCACGCTGCCGTATCTACATCATCTACAGCACGGATTCACGTCGCCTCGACCATCTTGAAGCACGCAGCAACATAGCCTTGGAGAAACTTGTCATTCCTGATCCCGCACCATGAAAGAATCCGTAAAAACCTTCCTCAAGGACTTGCTGGCAGTAGTCCTGGGTATATTCATCACTTTCACGATCCAGGGGCTGATCAACAGGTCCGCCGACAAGAAGGATGTCCGCTCTTCCCTGGAACTTGTCCGGTCGGAACTCGTCCGGAACATCGATGATATCTCGGTCATGAAGGACCATCTCTATCAGGAGATCGGTTCCGCGGAGTATTTCCTTTCCCATAAGGATTCCATAGGGGAGTGTCCTGCGGATTCATTGAATCATCACAGCGGAATCATATTCGCAGATGTATCCTTCACCTTGAGCCATGACGCTCTGGAACTGCTGAAGATGTCTTCGGTCTTCCAGAAGATCGGGGACAACGACCTGTCCATGAAGATCATCAGGGCATATGATACTTGCGGATCGATAGTGGATTACCTCAACCGCCATTTTGCAGCCAGGGACGCCCGCTTCGAGAAGGCCATCGACAAGGAAACGGCAGGCGTCTATGCCTCCAAAGGCGGGATAGACATCAGGAAGTTCATCCAGACGGATTATGGCAACTATGCCATCCAGTGGCTCACCGCCCAGTCAGATCCAGCAAGCTTCACGGATGTAGCTGACCTGAAGGAAGCGATTTCAGCCATAGACTCTTACTTGAAATAACAGTTCCAAATCTCTTGCGATATGAAAAAGCCGAAACCCAACGAGAACCCTTCGAAGGTAGTGATAGTACCGAAACCTCCGAAAGAGACCACGGACCAATCGACAACAACATCCGGCCAGGATGTCGAAGAAAACATCCCGGATGAAGAAAAACCTGTAAAGGAAACTGAAAACCCGGAAGCCTAACCTCTCCTGGCTTCAATCAGAGGGGATTCCCAGATAATCCTGGCTCCGTTTTCCGCAGCCAGTTTGTCTGCCTCGTCGCGCAAGGTCGCGAGGAGCGCTTCTTCGCGTTTCCTGGACCTCCTGCCGCTGGCTTCGTACAGGATCTTGCTGAACCAGGCGTCGTATGAGATTGCGAAATCCTCTTCCGTCCTGTGAGGGAAGAAACTGAGTCCCAGCTCATAACGGATGATGCCGGCCTCGGAATCCGAGACCAGCATCACATTCACCGCCTTGCGCTCCACTCCGCTGAAGGTACCTTCAGCCTTGAAGTACTGCTCTTAAACGTTTATCGTTGCCATATCCGTAGAAAACAAATGGTTATCAAGCGTTCTTGTTCTTCAGCACGATCTGGCCGCCGACAGCGTCGACTTCGATCGCGGAATCCTTGCGGACGGTCCCGCCGAGGATAGCTTTAGCCAGCTGGTTCACCAGTTCCCGCTGCATCAGCCGCTTGACAGGACGGGCACCGTATGCAGGGTCATAACCGTTGGCCACCATCCAGTCCTCGAAAGCCCGGGTGAATTCCAAAGTGACCCCGTCCTCGGCCAGATGATCCTGAAGCTGCTTCATCTGGATGTGCAGGATGTCCCGTATGTCGTTCTGGGTCAGAGGGTCGAACATTATGATCTCATCGATCCTGTTCAGGAACTCCGGACGGACGGTCATCTTCAGGACTTCCGTCACCTTCTCCTTGCATTCATCCAGAAGCTCGCGCCTCCTGGCTATGGCCTTCATCTCCTCGGCAGGATCGGCACCCGGGCAGCCGACTGAAGGAAGCCTCTCCATGTAGTTGGATATGATGTCCGAACCCACGTTCGAGGTCATGATCAGTATCGTGTTCTTGAAGTCCACGGTCCTTCCCTTGTTGTCAGTCAGACGACCGTCGTCAAGCACCTGAAGGAGGACGTTGAACACATCCGGGTGTGCCTTCTCGATCTCGTCCAGGAGGATCACTGAATATGGCTTCCGCCTCACTGCCTCAGTCAGCTGGCCACCCTCGTCGTATCCCACGTATCCCGGAGGCGCACCCACCAGACGGCTCACGGTATGCCTTTCCTGGTATTCGCTCATATCGATCCTGGTGATCATGTTCTCGTCATTGAACAGGAACTCGGCCAGCGCCTTGGCAAGTTCGGTCTTGCCGACTCCGGTGGTACCCATGAACAGGAACGAACCGATCGGCCTCTTCTCATTGGACAGGCCCGCACGGCTCCTGCGGACTGCATCCGCAACCGCCTGGATAGCCTGTTCCTGGCCTACGACCCTCTTGTGAAGTTCATCCTCGATACGGAGCAGCTTCTCCTTCTCGCTCTCGAGCATCTTTGCCACCGGGATACCCGTCCACTTGGCCACGACTTCGGCGATGTCCTGAGGGGTGACCGCCTCGGTAACGATCGGATCCTTGATGGATGCCTGCCTTGCAGAAAGCTCGTCGATAGTCTTCTGAGCCTCGGCCAAACGCCCGTATCGTATTTCCGCAACCTTGCCGTAGTCGCCGGTCCTCTCCGCAGCCGCAGCCTCAATCTTGTAATCCTCCACCTTCTGGCGGGCTTCCTGGAGCCTGGACAGTATATCCTTCTCGTTGTTCCACTTCTGCATCAGTCCTTCCCTGACAGCCAGTTTGTCGGACAGTTCCTTCTCAATCTTCTCGGACTTCAGGGACGTTCCCTCTCGCTTGACTGCCTCCTTCTCGATTTCGAGCTGGCGGATGTCGCTGTTCAGTTCTGCGATAGGCTCCGGAACCGAATTCATCTCCAGACGCAGCTTGGATGCAGCCTCATCGACCAGGTCGATCGCTTTGTCAGGCAGGAAACGGCTGGTTATGTACCTGTGGGACAGGTTCACTGCCGCAATCAGGGCGTCATCCTCGATGCGCACCCTGTGATGGTTCTCGTATTTCTCCTTCAGGCCCCTGAGGATTGCTATTGACTCGGCCGGAGAAGGCTCGTCCACCATGACCATCTGGAACCTCCTCTCAAGAGCCTTGTCGGTCTCGAAATACTTCTGGTACTCATCCAGGGTGGTGGAACCTATCGTCCTCAGCTCGCCCCTCGCCAGGGCAGGCTTCAGGATATTCGAAGCATCCATGGCCCCGGAAGTACGGCCTGCGCCTACCAGGGTATGGATCTCGTCTATGAAGAGGATTATCTCCCCGGCGCTGTCAACGACTTCCTTGACCACACCCTTGAGCCTTTCCTCGAATTCTCCCTGATACTTCGCACCGGCGATCAGGGATCCCATGTCCAGGGAATATACCTTCTTGCTCTTTAGGTTCTCCGGCACGTCGCCGTCCACGATCTTCTGGGCTATACCCTCTGAGATAGCGGTCTTTCCGACTCCCGGTTCTCCTACAAGTATAGGATTGTTCTTTGTCCTCCGGCTCAGGATCTGGAGGACCCTTCTGATCTCGTCATCCCTGCCGATGACAGGGTCGAGCTTGCCCGAAGCAGCCTGCTCGTTGAGATTGAGAGCATACTTCGGAAGGAATTGCAATTGTGAATTATTCTTATTTTCCATATACGGTTTCTCCTTTTCTGCTCAGAATAAGTCAAATAGCATTCCACCTGCCCGTTTCTGCCATTTTGTCACCCCGCCCACTGACGGGAGAAAGGCACAAAAAAAGGTGACCTGATCGCTTTCAGGTCACCTTCCAATCGTCTTTGGTCCGGAGATTACTCCGCCGGAGCTTCATTGACCGGCGCGTCCTGGCTTGGAGCCGCCTGCTGGATTGGTGCGGACGGGAACTCCGGCTGCTCTTCGACTGCCTCGATCTTGTCAGTCACATCGACACCTGAGGTATGGGTCCTGACGGTGAAGGCGGTGATGATGGAAACGACGAGGATGAAGGTTACCAGACCCCAGGACACCTTCTCGAGGATGTCAGCGGTCTGCCTTACACCAAGAGTCTGGTTTGCTGATGTGAAATTGCTGGCCATTCCCTCTCCCTTGCCGTTCTGGAGCAGGACGACGATCGTCAGGAGGATGGCTGCGAACACAATCAAGATAGTAAGGACTGTAAACATATTCTTAAATTTTTTAATTTTCTTCCTTCAATTTTTGAATTAGGGATGCAAAGTAAGCACTTTTTTCCGGATATCGCAACATTAGCCGTGAATAAATCTTCTTTGCCTGAGCAAAATAGCCCTGCTCAGCATAGATCCCGGCGAGGGTCTCCGTGCAGAACCCGAGCTCCGGATCATCCCAGCCACGGCCCTGCGGTTCGTCGGATTTCCCTATCTTGATCCTGGAGAAGAAACTGTCGTCTTCCTGCTTTACTTTCTCATACTGTTCAGCCGAGAAGAAATCGCCGCCGACCACCTTCACGGTACGGCGGTACTCGGTGGTCTTCTTCACCAGGTTCCTCACGTCCTTGTCGGAATAGTCTGCCCCGGATGCCGAGCGCATGATGTCGAAGACGAGGGTGCGGGAAGGAATATACATGGCCGCATCGGCGTACTGCTCCTTGCCCCATTCGCTGCCTCCTACCTTGGACATCCTTTCGCACAGCTCCATACGCGCCGCGCCGAACCAGGGATAGATGTTGATCACCCCGGTCAATTCGTCCATAGTCAGGGACTTGAGTCTGGAAATACCTTCAGCCATAACCTTACCACTGAGCCACGCAGGCATTGAACATATCCTCCACCAGCTTCTCGACGATTTCCTCGCAGAGGGTAGCTTCGACGGCATCGAGAGGGTTCGTGGAATCATAGTCGGAATATGCCGAGAAACTCTGCTCGACGTTTTCCTCCGGATGCAGCTTGTTGACGAACTTGAGCTTGCAGGTGACTGTGAGCCTGTTCTGGGCAGCCACTTCATCCGCGGTCACGGCGGAAGCACGCACCTCATAACCGGTCACCTCGCCTGAAACATCCAGGTCTCCGTCCATTTCAACCTGCTCCAGGTTGGTCATCTTGCGGAACTTGTCCTTCAGGGCTTCGGTGATGTCGTTGCTGAGGGTCGGATTGACCTTCATGGCCTTGTATTCGAAATAATTGATGGTCACCGTCTTGACATCGGGATCGATGGATGTGCCCGAAAAAGAATAACGGACGAACGAGCAGCCGCCCGTGAGGAGGACTGCGGCCAGCGCCAGCAATATCAGGATTCTTCTCATATTCCTATGGATCAAATATGATATTCTTTAATCTTCCGGTATAGGGTCCTTTCCGACACACCCACTTCCTGAGCCGCAAGCTTGCGGTTGCCGTGATGCTTTTCAAGGGCCTTGCGGATGTTCTCCAACTCCGTGTTCCTGAGGGAAAGGTCCTGTTCCTCAGGCTCTTCGGCCTTAATATCAACAACCTTGCCGATTTCCCCGCTCGTAACAGGGACTCCCTGGCCCTGCCATTCTGCTTCCTCCGGCTCCGACACCGGCTTGATCGCCTGTACAGGATGAGACGCGGACTGGACGACGTCAAGCCGCGCCTTCAGATGGTCCACATCCTGCTTCAGGTCGAGCAGGGCCTTGATGAACATCTGCCTGTCGGAATCCGGCATCGACGATTCGTTCCTTCCGCCTGCGGCCATCACCGGCAGGAGGTTGGAATCCTCTTTCGGCATATACCTGGAAAGCGTGGCAGCATCCACTACGCACCTTTCCGAAGTCGGGGTAAGCTTTTCCGATTCCAGGGCCGTCACGGTCTCCGCCACATTCTTGAGCTGGCGGATGTTTCCCGGCCAGCGGTAATTGATCAGCAGGTCTATCGCGTCATTGGTCAGAGTCACCTTGCCCATCCCGTATTTCTCCGAGAAATCCGAAGTGAACTTCCTGAAGAAGAGATAGATATCCTCCTTGCGATCGCGAAGGGCAGGCATCTGGATATTGATAGCGTTGAGCCTGTAATACAGGTCCTCGCGGAACTTTCCCTTGCTCACCTGGTGGAGCAGGTTGACATTCGTCGCCGCAATCACCCTCACGTCTGTCTTCTCGACTTTCGACGATCCGACCTTTATGAATTCTCCGCTCTGGAGCACGCGAAGGAGCTTGGCCTGCGAGGCCAGCGGAAGCTCCCCGATCTCATCCAGGAACAACGTACCGCCGTCAGCTTCCTCGAAATATCCCTTGCGGGTCTCGATAGCTCCGGTAAAGGATCCCTTCTCGTGTCCGAAAAGTTCGGAATCGATGGTTCCCTCCGGAATGGCTCCGCAATTGACTGCGAAGTACTTGTTGCTCTTGCGGCGGCTGTTCTGGTGGATGATCTTGGGAATATTCTCCTTTCCTACGCCGCTCTCACCGGTAATGAGCACGGTCAAGTCCGTCGGTGCCACAGCGACCGCGGTCTCCAACGCCCTGTTCAGGGCAGCATCGTTTCCGATGATGTCATATTTGTTCTTCAGTCTCTGAAGTTCCTGGGAATCCATACTAAAAATTCAAGGTTTGGCAAAGTTAAGAAAATAATAGTTATATTTGTCTACTGATATAAAATACGCGAAAGCAAACGTTTAATCAATTTTTAATATGAAGAAAACACTTAAAGCATTGGCTATTGCAGTTATCGGACTGGCTGCAGTTGCTTGCTCTTCAGCCCAGAAGATGGCTGAACTGGCTGACAATGTGATCGTCAAGTGCGATCCGGCTGTTCTTGAGTGCATTGGCGGCAGCATCGATCCTACCGTCACCGTCACTTATCCTGCAAATTACTTCCACCCTAAGGCTATCCTCGAGGTAACCCCTGTAATCGTATATGAAGGCGGTGAGTCGAAGATGGCTCCTCTGATGTACCAGGGCGAGAAGGTAAAGGACAATTACAAGGTAGTTCCAAAGGTGGGAGGCACCATAGCTGAGAAACTTCACTTCGACTATGTCGAGGGTATGGAAAAATCCCACCTCGAGCTCCGTGGTCTCGTAAGGTACAAGGCAAAGAGCTTCCAGCTCCCTACCAAGAAGGTTGCTGACGGTCTCAACACCACCTACATGCTTGTTAAGGCTGGCGGTCAGGTTCCTATGAAGGCTGACGGCTATCTCCCTATCATCAAGCAGACGGCTGAGGGCCAGATCATGTACAAGGTCAATTCCGCAGATGTCCAGGCTTCCCAGCTCAAGGGCAAGTCAATCAAGGACTTCCAGGATGCTCTCGATGAGATCAGCGACAACGAGAGGAAGACTCTCGTCGGTACCGAGGTTGTCGCCTACGCTTCTCCGGAAGGTGGTGAGAAACTCAACGCGAAGCTTTCCGACAAGCGTGCCGGCACCGCCGACAAGGCTTGGGACAAGATCGTGAAGGGCAAGGACGTCACCGATCCTGAGGTCAAGAGTATGGGTCAGGACTGGGAAGGCTTCCAGGAGCTTGTCCAGAATTCCAACATCGAGGACAAGGACCTCATCCTTCGCGTTCTCTCCATGTACAGCGATCCTGCAGTACGTGAAAGCGAGATCAAGAACATGTCTTCCGTCTATACCGAGCTCAAGAGCGACATCCTTCCTGAACTCCGTCGTGCAAGGTTCATTGCCAACGTAGAGTTCAAGAACTACACCGCCGACGAACTCATCAAGCTGGTTGACAGCAACAGCGATATCCTCGATGAGCCAGCTCTGCTTCACGCTGCAAAGCTCGTGAAGGATCTCTCCAGCAAGGTCAAGCTCTACAACAAGGCCATCGACAAGTTCGACAGCGACAAGGCAAGGTTCAACCTCGGATGCGCTTACCTCGATGCCGGTGACCTCAAGAAGGCTGCCAAGGCATTCGCAAACGTCGAGACCAAGGACGAGGAGCTTACCAACGCTCTCGGTGTCCTCGCTCTCCGCGAAGGCGACTTCGAGAAGGCTACCTCTCTGTTCAAGAAGGCTGGAACCAAGGTCTCCAAGACCAACCAGGGTGTCATCGACATCCTCACCGGCGACTACGAGAAGGCTGTCTCCGACCTGAAGGATGCTGAGGGATGCTGCAACAACACCGTTCTTGCATATCTCCTCACCAACCAGTATGACAAGGCTCTCAAGGCCGCTCACTGCAAGGATCCTCAGGTCACCTACCTGAAGGCTGTCATCGCTGCCCGCCAGGGCAATTTCGACCAGGTAAAGACTTACCTCGCCGAGGTTGCAAAGAAGGACAAGGCTCTTGCCGAAAGGGCTCTGAAGGATGTTGAGTTCGCTGAGTACTACAAGTAATCGGTAACCCAAGGCCAATGACCGGAGGCCGGCTCGCATGAGCCGGCCTCTTTGTTTGCCCTTGCCCCGTCGGCCCCAGCCTGCTCTCCGTCATTCCCGGCCTGACCGGGAATCTCCGTCGGCCTCTGCAGGGCACGGCGAAGTCCATCCCCGATTCGCTGCGGCTGAGTATCGCCTTAGCCCTCAAAGGACCGACGGCGACAGTCACCGAAGGTCGCATATTCCAGTTGAGGTGCATTTCCCGCCAGACAGACGCACGCTTATAGCCCATGTAAGACCGTAGAAGGCTTATTCCTGTGCGCCACCAGCCGATTTCAGCCCTAGGCGCACTCTGACCTGCCCTGAAGGGGCGTAGGAGGCGGGTTGGCGTGCGCCTGTCTGTCGGAAAATAATTTCTTAATGGATAAAAGCCCTGACTTCCGATTCAGGAAGCCGGACGAGCATGGAAATCTGACGAAAAGTAAGTTTGAATTGCCTCCTCAATTGCTGAGCCAAGGTAACCCTCTGGCTAGAATCCAGTTTCCTTGTATCCTTGACACCGAATAATTGCCTGCATTGGTCACCGCATATTCTTCTTGCCTCCAAGTCTTCCATAGTTATCCCTCGGTACTCGGCCATCCTCGAAAGCATCATATCTTCCCTTTTCCGTGGACTTGATAAAAACACACGGAAACAATTGCACGTCCCGTAAACCAACTCGAAACGCTTCACGTCAACATAGTTGTACGGAAGTACAAAACCGTTGCAAACCAACCAGTTATCAGGAATAAGATAATTCCTGGAATGGAGCAGGATGCGCTTCTCCCTTGCACTCAAGGTCCCAAAACTGACAGGCTGACAAATCAATCCTTCATCATCGAAAAGCCATACCGGAGTGTAATTACCAGTCCGGAAATACATCGATCCAGTACCCCATTGGTAATCATATGGCATTATTGATTTACCATCTTTCGTGGGCTGGATGATCGTGTACACTGCCACGTTCCGTAAATAATCAAGGTCGTCCCCTATTGGATACAACTCACATCGCAAGATTATATCGGAGCCGCTCTTCCTGGATGACGCAGCATAATGAGTATACAACGACTCAAATAAGACCATGAAACGGGAGCACTCCTCTCTTGTCCCCCACAGCAATATATGCGGGTGGCTATCCTCTATGGAAAAAGAAACGACTACTGCATCCGTATTGGCTGCGCACAAGGCTATGTAATTGAAAGCGGTATAATAATCCGCCTTACTAAGGATAAAGTTACGGGAGTCTGCACCCTTGGCGCATAAATGATAGTATTGTTTATTCATCGCAAAACCTAACGCCTCATTCTCCCATCATCAACGCGATGACTTCGGATGATCCGTACGACATAAAAATGGTGATTTTCCCGGACCAAAACAAATAAAAGAATAATAGGCGCACACCTATAGCCCTTGTAAGGCAGCGGAAGGCATATCTGTGTGCGCCACCAGCCGATTTCAGCCGTAGGCGCACGCTGACCTGCCCTGAAGAGGCGTAGGAGGCGGGTTGGTGTGCGCCTGTCTGGCGGAAATGGCCTCGCTCCCGGATGAGGGACTAGACTAGATGCCCGAGCTGCTCGGGCAGGACGAAGGGCTGGTCGGATATGACGGGCAATAGATTCAGGCATGACGGAGGGCGGAGAAAACCGAAAGAATTGCTATCTTTGAGGTATGCGCAAGGTAACGGGAATCGGTGAGACGGTGTATGACATCGTTTTCAGGGACGGGCAGCCGCAGGCGGCAGTGCCCGGAGGATCGACTTTCAACTCGATGATATCCGTGGGCAGGTGCGGCATCCCCGCATCCTTCCTCTCGGAAGTAGGAAGCGACAAGATAGGCGAAATCATAAAGGATTTCCTGACTTACAATGGAGTCAGCACTGCTAGCGTGAACACCCTCCCGGGCAAGACTCCCCTCTCGCTGGCGTTCCTCAACGAAAACCACGACGCAGAGTATTCTTTCTACCGCGACTCCTACGACAAGCATCCTGACTTCACTTATCCTGAGCTGGAGAAAGACGATATCGTCATATTCGGTTCTTTCTATGCCCTGAACCCCAAGGTCCGCCCACAGGTCAGGAGATTCCTTGAATATGCCCGCTCACGCGAGGCTATAATCTACTACGACATCAACTTCCGGCCATCGCACAAGAAGGACCTGGGCGAATGCTGGGACAGCATTTGGGAGAATATCGGATTCGCAGACCTGCTCCGCGGCAGCCACGAAGACTTCCATACCCTCTTCGGAATCGACGACGCGGCCGTCGTATATTCGGACAAGATCGGAGGCAAGTGCCCTCATTTCATCTGTACAAGGGGATCGGATCCCCTCGAGATATTCGATGTCGGAGGTTTCAGGAAGGAATATCCGGTAGGGAAGATCAAGACAGTCAGCACCATAGGAGCAGGCGACAGCTTCAACGCAGGCATCGCCTACGCGATAGTGAAATACGGAATCACCAGGGATATGGTCTGCAAAGGGCTGCCGGAAGAACTCTGGGACAAACTTACGGCATGCGCCCAGGCATTCTCTGCCGACTGCTGCAAGTCGATGTACAACTATATCACTCCGCAGTTCGGAGAGGATATGGCGCTATAGAGCACCTCGATCTGGCTCTATAAAGAATAACTTGCACCAACGGACGCTTACTGCTTTGCAGCCCTGTACGGGTAAATGCGTCCTTAAGGTGCAAGTTATTCTTTTTCAGCAATCTAGTACAAGAAGCGGACCTTTTCTCCTACGCGGGTGTAATCGTCGATGCGGATGTAGTCCATACCACGCAGGCGGATCTGGCTGTCGTTGCCGCCATCTGTGAAGTCATCCCCCACGAACAGAATCTGGTCAAGCGTGTAGCCGTGCTCTGCGGCGTACCGCATGACCGCATCGTACTTGTTGTATCCTGCCGGAGTGATGTCGAATGAAGTCGACCCACCTATGAATATGTTGCAGTCCTTGAACGCCTCCTGGACATCCTGAAGCATTGCGCGCCTTTTCACCTTGTCCGGATCGAAGACAAGCTTGTCGGCCTGTGCAGGCTTCGTCCCGAGGAGGCCGAAGGTAACCATCCCCGACTCATGATATTCAGCAGACTCACCCTTGTAGTCCGTGTAGCCGTGCTTCTTGCGCAGCGATGCAAGCGTCTTGTCATAAGCCTTCCTGTCAATCTTGGCCTTGTCCTCACGCACCATCGTGAATACCCCGTCGACCATCCGGCTCTCCTCCATACCGTAGTTGCCCAGGATGGTGATCGGATATTCATTCATCTGCCGGTAGATGCGACGGCAGTTGCCACCACCGACCATGATGACCTCATAACGCTGCCGGAGGGTGTCCAGCACTGCCTTGCTCTCAGGACTCATATTCGTCCTGTGCTGGGTAAGGGTGCCGTCCAGGTCGAAGCAGATCAGTTTCTTGGACTGCTTCCAGTTGAGTTCGCGTATGGCGCTCATCAGGTTCTGCATCGCCTGAGGCTGGTCGGAAGAAACATAATCCACCTTGTGCCTCATCGCGAAATCGGCCAGGTCGTAGCTATTGACAGGCCACAGGACGGTCTGCAAGCCAGCCTCGTGAGCCTCGTCAAGCACGTACGGACAGTTCATCAACACGTTGTAGTTGTACGAGACCCCTGAATACCCCTTCGATAGAAGCTCGCTGACGGCATAGACCTTCTTGCTGGAAATCGGGAAGACCAGCGCGCCCTTGTGCAACCGGAGTATCTCATCGCAGAGATGCTCGCTGAAAGAGATGAAGGTCACCTGGTCGTACATGTTCATCTCGTCGCACAGAGCCAGGACCTTTTCGGCAAGCCGGGTCTCCCGCTCTGGTGTCGGATGGGACTTCAACTCCACGAACAGCATCAATGCAGTGGTCTTCTTCGCCTGAGCGAAATATTCCCTCAGGGAAGGAATCCTGTCGCCGTTCGGCAGGACGCACGACTTGACCGTGGCATAGTCCAGCTTCTGGATGTCGGAATATGGGTTTCCGGCTATCTTAGGTCCGTGGAGGATGACCAGGGAATCGTCAGTTGTGAGGTGGACGTCGAGTTCCACGCCTTCCACTCCGAGCTGCTGGGCTCCCTTGAGGCTTGTCAGGGTATTCTCGAAAGAGCCCGGATGGGCGTAATAGCCCCTGTGGGACATTATCTTGGTCTGGGCCGGCAGCAGCGACACCGCAACGAGTGCTGCCGCCAGGATGGTAATGAACTTTTTCATCATCTGCTTATTTGTCTTCTAGTTTCTTGAGATCTTCTTCCAGAGAAGCTATGCGCATAAGGAAACTCACGGTCGAGAACGAGCAGTTGACCCAGAACGTACGGTTTCGGTCGCGCTTGGCATCGCGCCACTCCCAAGTCGTAGGAAGCTGCCCGTTGTTGGCGTTCTGCTGGATGGTCATCTGGTCAGCCATAGCCTTGGCCTTGGCCAGGGAGAGCAGGTCCCCGGTCAATTCATAATAGTCCAGCCAGGCGTTCGCCACGTTGCAGGCACTATTGTCCACCGGCATCTCATAATGGTACTGCTCGTGCACGCATGGAGCGTTCTTCTTCGGGAAACCGTCCTCGGTGAGGTCCGGATACGCCCAATGCACGAACTGGTCCTCGCTCAGGCGGATGAGGTCCTTCGCATCCGATAGGTTCTTATCCGTAATATCTTTTTTGTCAAGGAGATATGAGGCATATGGCGCCGCCGTGCAGTTGGTGAGGTTCTGGTAAGGCTGAAGTCCCTTGACATTTACATCCTCGAACTGGCCGGTCATGTCGAAGGTCTCTACGGCCACTTCGTCCATCCATTTCTCAGCCTTCTGCTGCGCCGGGATGAACTCCTCTATCCCATAACCACGAAGCCGCTGGAAGTACCTCAACAGAGGATGGAGCATAGCCGAAACATCGTTGACAGGCTCGGCTGTCTCGAAATCGATCTTGATCGGAAGGGAACCGTCCTCCCTCTGGAGACGGACGTATGTGCGGGCGATCCCTACCGCTCTGTCAAGCCATTCCTTCTCGCCGGTCAAATCATATAGGTCGAGGAAGGCATGGCCGGCGCTGGCTGCCTCCAGGGTCATAGTCTTACCCTTGTTCCAATCGCGCTTCGAAGCCTCCAGGTCCAGGTAATATGTAGGCGGGAAGAAAGCCAGCGGATGCCCCTCCGGATGGCTCATCCTGACCAGGAAAGCCGCAGCGCTGCGGGCGACCTCGAGGGCATTCTCCCTGCGGGCAGGAAGCTCCCGGGCGATGAAACACTCGTTCCTTATGGTTGCACCGATGATCTTGCAAGGATATGTATTGTGAGGATATGCCATGTCCGGAATATCGGAACCTATCCAATTCTGGATCTCCGGCATGAGATGGACGTAGAGCGCACCCTTGATGGCCGCCTCCCGGTAATCCCTGACCGGAGCCTTGTATGGTCCCGAATATGGGTAATCCCGTACGAATTCCCTCTCGTAAGCCTTCCCGAGCACCTTCCCGGAAGCATCCAGCGCCTCTACTTCCAGCACCACATGTCCCGGACGGATATCGTTCCAGACCGGCGAAAGGTCGGCTGCAGGATCCGTTGACGAGAAAGTCCAGATGCCGTCCCCTTCTTTCTCATTGACCGTGAAACGGTAGGATGATGCTCCGGAGACCGGTTTGATGTCGAACGCAGGGGCGTACATGAACTTCTTTGCGAACTCGTTCCAGCAAGGGTTCCTGCCCTCCGACGCCGGCCGTACCGGCTTCAGGTATTCCCTGGCAGCCTGGTCGTTCAGGCGGCGGAAAAGGCTCTTGTCCTTGAGGACCAGCTCCCTGATCCTGCCATTGTCCCCGACGACGATATATCGGTCTCCTTCGACCATAAGGGCCCGTCCGAGCTGCTTTTCCATGTTGACTCGGTTGTCCACGTTGACATCCACCAGCCTCCCGTCATGGAAAGTGGTTACGTCCTCGAATATGGTGTGGCCCACTATCATATGTTCCACTCCGAAGCGGTCCAGGATCATGTCGAGGGTGTCGGCCTGTACCGGACGGTACTTCTCCTTGTCCACGACAAGTCCCCTGTACCAAATCGGACCATATGAACCATAGAGGAAACCCAGGGTGTCGGAAACAGCCTTCCTTTCCTTGTTCCTCATGAATATGACATCGCTCATCCTGCGGTTGACGGTGGCGGCTGGAATGTTCCAGCGATAGAAGTCCCCGCCGAGTCCGGCGTGGACGAAAAGGTCGCGGCCGATTATTCCTATGGTATTCCAGGAGGCGATCCAGCGCCCGAGTTCAGAAGACGGGCCGAAAAGGTCCCTGTATTCAATCCCGAGTTTCTTAGCCAGTTTCTCGTATTTCGGAGTAGCGTAACGCATATCCCCGGAAAACTCCATCGGCTCGTGGTTGCCCAGGAGCATGGTCACCCGACCTCCGGCATCCTCGGCCTCCTGCTGGAGCTTGTAGAACAACCAGTATATCTGCACCACATCGTCCCCACGGTCGAATATATCACCGATCACCACGAGCTGATCCTGCCCGTAGGACCATTTCAAATCCTTGTCAATCACCCCGTTGGCAGAAAGGAGGCTGATTACGCAGTCTAGCTTTCCGTGAGGGTCGGACATCACGAACAGACGCTCCGGCTGGCGGGTGTCCTTCCAGTTCTGCCTGGAAATGGAGCGCAGGCTGACTTCGAAGGCGTTCTTGCCCAGATGGTCGGTGACGGTGAAAGTCTCCGGTGCCTTTGGATATGTCTTGTCGGAGATCCTGCCCTTTGCATCCACCTTGATGATCCTCACGCCTGAATCGGTGTAAAGGATATAAGGGCCGTCAACGGAAAGGGAATCCCTGGTGCTTCTGGCCGCAAGTCCGGTGCTGCACAGGGAGAAAACAATCATCAGAAGGAATATCGCTCTTTTCATGCCGATTGGATATTAGCTATGCGAAGATACGAAATTCCTTCTTTTTATGCCAACGCACCAGAGAATGGACCTTGTTTGAACCTTAATGAGACTTCTGAATTCGTTTTATTTGTAAAAAACTATCGCTAATGAAATTCTGGTTGCATCGTATCATGGGAGGGAGCAATGCTTGGCCTCTTCCGGTTAAGTCGAAGGCCTATCATTCGATGCCGTGCCGGCGAAGATAGCCGAACTCGTCCGCTGTTTCGGAGAGATAAAGTAATCTCGTGGCAACAATAAGACATACTATACATGAATATGAATGAGACAAAGAACTGCCCTTATTGCGGCGAGGAGATACTCGCGGGGGCGAGGAAGTGCAAGCATTGTGGTGAGTGGCTGGAAGAAGAGGCCAAGCCAAAGCCAGTTTCTGTAGTTATGAATGACGGTTTTGATGTTCATTTCAAAACAGTAAATCCGAAATGGTGGCAGAAACTGCTTCAGATGTATTGGTTTAATCCGAAATCTTGGCTTTTGGATGAACTGGAGATCACAAATAATGTCATTACAGTATCGGTAAAAAACGGCCAGACATTATCCTGCCCTTTGGATCAACTCAAGGTAAGGCTTCAGGAAGATAAGTATGGCAGGAAAGAGTCATATTTATCCTGTGGCGAGGAAAAGATCCATTTCAAGGAGGTTCCATTCATGTTGTCTGATAATGAGTGGGAAAGCCTTTTTGAAAAACTGCTATCCCTTGATGATGTAGGGGAAACAAAGTTAAACAAAGTGAACCGTTTGCTTAAGAAGGCTATTGAGGCGGGTGAAGATGTGATGGAGTAATCTGGAGTGAAATAAAAGCATATAATACCAATGGAGACAAAGAACTGCCCTTATTGCGGTGAGGAGATCCTTGCAGGGGCGAGGAAGTGCAAACACTGCGGCGAGTGGCTGGAGGAAGATGCTAAGCCTGAACCACGGCAGGTTGAGTCAGTCGCTCCTGTGCGGCACTACGCCCAGGCTCCCGTCACAGTGATGGCCAGGCCTGCGGAACAAAAAGTCAGTCAGCCAATTGTGATCAATAACACTGTCACCAACAGATCGAACGGAATAGGGACAGCCGGTTTCGTACTTGCTTTAATCTCTGCTATTTTCTGTTGGGTTCCAGGTGTGAACTGGATCATCTGGTTCCTTGGTGCCCTGTTCTCTTTCCTGGGCCTCTTCAAAAGACCAAGGGGAATAGCTGTCGCTGGATTTATATTGTCTATCATAGATGTCATCATCATACTCGCGGTCATTGGAGCTATTGTGGGAGTGGCCTCATCCTTATTCTCATAAATACAAATTGAAAATGCCTGAAACAAAGATCTGCCCTAACTGTGGCAAAGAAATATTGGCGGTGGCCAAGAAGTGCAAGTACTGCGGCACTTGGATAGAACCCAAGCATGAGTTCCGCTGCCCCGTCTGCTGCGAGGTGATACCGGAGGACTCCGTAATCTGCCCGGTCTGCCATGAGCGTCTCAGACCGGATCCGGATCCTGCGCCGGAAACAGTTGTTGAAGAATCAGTTAAGCAACCTCAGCCGGAGTTACCGGCAGAGCCTTCAGAACCTGAGGCCGCGGAAACGCCACCGAGGAAGTGGCTGTACTTCATTTTGGCTGGCATTGTGGCGCTTGGGCTGGCCGCCTTCCTGCTCTTTGGGCCGAAGGGTACTGACGAGAGCCCTTATGACGATTCGGCAGCCCTTCACGAGTGGTTCTTCGAGAATCTGGGTACCCATGTCGAGAACCTTTCAACATCTCCTGAGCTGAAGGCGAGACTCACGAAGCTGCTCAGTAAGGAGGACGTGGATGATATTGAGAGTCTTCTTTCAAACTCATTAACCGGTTCGGAGCCAAACCTTGGTCTGTCCCATGATGAAACTGGATTGGACATTTATATCCTCTCCGATGTAAGAGCCGTAGGAGGAAAACAAGAGTCGGTTATCATCAAGTATTTCGACTATGGAGAATTGGGGCTTCTGTATGCCGCCAACATGGTGGGAGGTAAGTTTAATACCGCTGAGGAGAAGGTCAAATACGAGGGCCATATCTCACCCCTTGTAAAGCAATACGAGTATAGCGGCAGGATAGGCTCCGGTAGTAACTCTACCAGAATCGACATGAACTTATGGGTTGACGGCCCGGGTGTGGCAGTAAACGAAGTGCGAGGTTTCTATAGGGAAAGAGGCGCTAGTTACAAGAATCCATTGCAAGGTCTTGTGAGAAGTGGAGAACCCTATACACTTGAACTTAAAGTAGAAGAAAGTGAGGATTGGTTCCCTCCCCAGTTCCAGTTCAATTTGCCCAAGCCAATTGAGCAGGCAGACGGGTTGAAGGGCGAATATGTGCTAAATTTTGGCCACGACGACGTGGAAGACCCGGACACTCCTAAAGGACTGTATGGAATCCCCGTGGCCTTGACCTTGGAGCGGGCAGATATGGACGACGGCTATCCGGCCGTGAACGTGAAGCGTTTCTCCGGGAAGATGACAAAGGACGGGAAGACCCGTGACATCGAGATGGTATTGAAAATCGACGGGGAAGGTTATCCGGAGATTGACGGTGCGTGCGGATACTACAGGGACCTTGCCAAGCCGTCCAAGCGGATATTCTTTAAATATGGATTGATTAAGGCCGAAGCGGGGGCTGATTGGACCTTGGACCTGATATCAAGGGACGGGAAAGAGTGTTTCACATTAACTTTCACATGGCCATTGAATGGATTGGAACAGGTCGAGGGGGCTTGGACTAAACTAAAAGAAGGAAGGCCGAAGGATCCCGGCAATTTTTACAGGGTCGTCCTAAACGATGAATATTGAATATAAATCATAATAAACTATGTGTAAGAAGATTTTTCTTTTAGCGGCATTATCGTTGATTACGTCTGTCGCGGTCATGGCCGACAGACTCGATGGCCTTGATAAGGACATCGCTGTCCGCCAGTGTTTCAAAAAGACCGACCTTCAATGGGACAACCTGAAAGGAGATGTGGTAAGTACCCAGACCGTGTACCTGGGTTTCAGGAAAGCCTATGGTGAATGGGAATTGGGGGGTGCTCCGGTCAATAGTCATGAAGGTGAGGAATATGTAATATACGGTTCTTCAGGGAACCGCTTGCTCAAGATGGACTGGGGATACAACAAACCCGAGAAAGCGTACTTGTATAATTATGGGACTGATGGGAAACTGTCTTCTGTTGACGCATATACCTTCAGGCACAACTATGTCGACTTGAAACCTAAAGGAAGGATCAGCGAGACAGACGCTGTCTGGGTCTCGGAGGTGTTGGATTACAAGATCCGGTCCCAGAAAAAAGGCCCGGACAGGTACCTGGAGCACTCTGTTTATGAGTACGATGGGAACGGACGCCTTAAGACAATCATCACCCGTCCGGATGATGATCCCCTGGCAGGTGGAGCGAGGGATATATTCCGCTACGAGGCTAATGGATCTTACACAATGGTTCGTTATGACTCGGACGGCACCGAGCAGATAAGGTTCCAGGGCTCCGCTGACGGCCGGCAGGAATCCCGGAAAACAGATTATTTAGTAGCATTTATTGAAAGGGACAAGGATGGCCGGATGACAGGTCTTGGAGGTGGCGGCGGTGGAAGCAACGGACATGCCACCCAACGTAACCATTACGTCTATAATGAGCACGGTGACCTGAACTTTGTCACGGAAGACGCCAAACTGGTCGACCGCAACAAGGATTTACCATGGTTGGAGTCGCAGACGGATCTCGCAGCGTTCACTTATTATGAATATGAATATGACTCAAAGGGAAACTGGGTCACCCGGAAGACTTTCGTGCATTACTCGCTGAACAAGGAGGTAATCCTGAAGAGATGGGAGGAGAGGAAGATCGTCTATGCGGGGGATGTCGGCAAAAGCGGAGAGGAGTACTTCTCGGATTGCATGCGTGAGATAAGTGATTATCAGGCTCGTAAGGTAGAAGAGGATGCCAAGGCTGCGGCCAAGGAGGCTGAAGACGAGCAGTTGAAAGCCGAGCATCCTTATGTGGAGTATGACGGCGATCTCGCCGGAGACATCCTTGAGGCCGTTTTGCCGAAACTGCCCAAGGTGTCGGCGCTAAGCGCCGCTTTGAACGGAGCGGATGGGACCGTCGGGATCAAGTTGACCATCAATCGGAATGGTCACGTGTCAGCCCGGGCCGCAAATGACTACTCGAACAGGACGGACAGGGCCCAACTTATCGTTAAGGAAGCGATAAAAGCGGCCGAGGATCTCTCGGGAAGTCCCAAATGGGTACCCGGTTACAGTGGGGTGTCTTATTACGTCGACTTCCACTATTACCTGGGAGGGAAAGTGACTATCGAAAGCGCGACATATGATCGGAACTAGGCAGTAAACAATCTTTGTCATTATTTGTTTATTTCCATTACTGTCCACTAAAAACTCATAAAAGTTCTCCGAAAATATTGTAAGTTAGAAAGTTGCAAGGTTTTTGAGCGCGACAAGTTCGACTCCGACTATTACGAATCAAGGAACCAGGGCCTACTATTGGTCTTCAACTGCAGTAGAATCCAGCAATCCCGCAGCTCATCAGGTGGCCAGCTTCACTGCAACGACAAAGTATGGTATGCAAGCAGCGAATTCATGCCGATTGCCTGTCCGACTCTTCGAAGATTAAGAGCAGATGCCGGAACATAATATTTGTTATTTCAGGCAACCTTTAGTATCTTGAAGGGTTGAATCTGCATTTGCCATGAACTGTCGCATTGCCGAAATCAAGGGGTTACTCACGATCTTCCTGTCATTTCTGATGGCATCCTGCTCCAATGATGTCCCGGAAGGCCTTGCGGCTCCCGGCATGTTGGAAATGAGCGAGACGGCCTCAGCGTACAATGTGGTGATGACCTGTTTGCCATCGCCTGCCGTAAATGTTGTAAGTTGTTTATTCAGAGTGTTTCAAGGCACGACGGTAATTGCTGTCGTCGAGGGTGGTCATGAAGATGGAGGTGCTTTCATTGCCTCCGCCAGCGGGCTCCGCCAGAACACTGAATATTCCTGGACGGCAACCCTGACGAACGGCAAGGACGAAATAACCTCCACGCCCAGGCCGTTCAAGACAGAAAAACTCCCGTACGACCCTGTCCTTTGGGAGGAGATATTGCGAAACTTCGACATAGACGGAAGCGGAAACATTTCAGAATCAGAACGATCCGGAGCGAAAGAATTGGTTTTGAGCGACATTCCCCTGTCTTCCCTCTCCGGAATCGAAGAGCTCCCTTTCCTGGAAAAGCTGTCCGTCGGAGGGAACGGGCTGAAAGTACTGGACGTCTCCGCTCTCAAGAATCTGGAATTCCTTTCCTGCGGGCGGGACAAATATGAAAAGATCATATTCGACAACCCTGAATTGTCATATTTATACATAATAAGCACTCCGCTTAAGGAACTGGACACTTCCGGACTCCCGGTTCTCGGCTATCTGGATTCATACGATAATCCATTCGAGTTCCTTTCATTCAAGGAAAATCCACGGATGGAACATTTGATCCTCGTGGGAGCGGAAATGGAAGAGCTTGACCTCTCGACCAATCCCCGCTTTGACATCATATATGTCAGGGAGAACGAGAACCTGCGAGTCCTGTGGCTGCACCCTGACTGCAAGCCGAGCGGGCTGGACATCAATGACAAAACTGAAATAAAATACAAGCGATGAGACAGGACAATCCTGAATATTCATTCCTGCGCCGTGAGGTTGAGGCCAAGTGGGGACGCCGTCTTGCCACTTCGACCGATTTCGCGGCTCTGGCAGAAGAGATGGACGAGAGTGTATCTCCATCCACGCTGAAGCGTTTCTGGGGATATGTAGGTGACAATCCGGAGCCCAGGAATTCGACTCTGGACTCGCTTTCCCGATATTCCGGTTACTTGAATTTCAAGACTTTCCGGGATTATCTGGCTTCTTCCGGAAAACTCCCTTCGAGATATTTCCAGACAGAGACCGTAGCTGCTTCCACAATGTCGAAGGGAGACCGTATCATTATCGGATGGAAGCCGGACCGGGAAGTAGCCCTTGAATACGAAGGTTCCTCCATATTCAAAGTTCGTTCAAGCCAGAACTCATCCTTGAAAGAAGGAGACCGCTTTGAAGCTGCAAGCATATTGAAAGGTTATCCCCTTGCTTTGTCGGGAATATTCAGGGACGGGAAGAAAACGGACCCTTATGTAGCCGGACTTGACGGCGGCATAGCATACATCAAGAAAGAAATCTGAGAGGATGGGGATGCGGCCTTCAGGGTTTTTCAAGGAGATAGGGGATTCCTTCGCGGAAGTTCCCTCCAAGGAAGGATTGGAACTCATCTATGAGTCACCAAGAGGCCATTCAATTCTCTACAAGGGCAGCATTGGAGAACGTATCGTAGCCCTGAAATGCCTTAAGCCTTCCTTCCGCGGAGACAGTACCTACGAGGCCATACTAAGGCATGAATATGAAATCACTTCCCAGTTGAAACACCCCGGAATCTGCGACTGCCTTGGTTGGATAAATACAGACGGATTGGGGAATTGCCTGGTCTTGGAATGGGTGGAAGGCATCACCCTTGAAGAGTTCCTTTCGAAAGGTGAAGCGGACGGGAAAACCGCACTCTCCATATCTGCGCAACTATGCGACGCCCTCGCTTATATTCATAAGAAACAAGTCATACACAATGACTTGAAACCGGAGAATATTATGCTTGCCTCAGAAGGCAATGTGGTGAAAATAATCGATTTTTCCTTGGCTGATTCTCCTTCCATGACCACAGGCCACCTCCCTGCCGGAACCGAAGGATTCGCAGCTCCGGAGGTTGTCGATGGAGGAAAGCCATCTGTGCGTTCGGACATATATTCACTTGGTAAAGTGCTGTCCCTATTACTACCCTCCAGGTCCAATGCATGGGGTAAATGTTTGGAAATAGACCCTTCCAAACGGTATTCTTCCCCAGAAGAAGTCAAGGCTGCATTTGAGGCCCGCAAGAGTGGAATCGGGCGCACAATCTTGATGGCTGTCCTTGCCGCTGCCATCCTCGTCGCGCTGAGCATGTCCTTATGGCCGAAGGCAGATGTGCAGGAAGAGAGCGATATCTTCCTGGATGCAATCGCCCTGACCAAAGAAAGGATTGCCAGACCTCCGGGAACCGATGCGTCAAAATTCAATCTGGCGGACACTGTTGACTGCCTCAACGGGAAATACATCGTGACCTCGGATGGAAGGAAAGGGATCTTGGATTCTTCTGGCAGATTGCTCGTTGAGCCTGCCTGGGATGATATTGAGTTCCTTTCAGTTGATGTGGCTTTACTCTCAAAAGGAAGTTTCTTCCAACTCTGCGGCCCGGATGGTAGAATATTCGCAGAAAGTGTTGATAAAGAGGGTCTTATAGATACTTACCAATCACAGTATGAAAGATCTTTGTTCGAAGATATGCGTCGATGGGACGAGGTTGTTTCCCGGCTGGACTCTCTCTTCAGTTCATGCTTGTCAAACGAACTTTCAGAAGATATCCCGGTCAGGTTCGAATCTTTCAGAAGGAGTCTCGAGGCGGCCTCCGGGAATATTTCCAAGAACCAGGCTCTCCGGATTTCCGAGATAGAGGAACGTTACAACGAACATTCAGGAAGATGAAAAAGTCCTTGGTTATATTCTTGCTTTTGTTTCTGCCTTGTCTCATCCTTCCGGCACAGGATCCGAGGGTGATAAAGGAGAATCCTTCATATATCTGGGGAGAGGCTTCCGGGAATGATTATGAATCAGCCCAGGCAAAAGCACTTGATGCGTTGATCGCCAAGTTGGCAGCCTCAGACATACTCCTTTTGCCTTCCCGGAGCAGGATCTCAGTTTGGAACTCGTACAGGACTGATATAATCTCTGCATCCGATGTCATTGGCAACAACGGGTCCATGTTGCGATATATGGCCTGGAAAGATGTGGGAAGGATATTTTCCAGAAGGAAGAACTTGGTCAACGAGTTGTCTGCAAGGGCCTGGCGTAAAATCTCTTCCGGGCGGAATGGGGAAGCTGCAACTTGTCTCGAATGGGCTTTGACGCTACTCGAGGCTCTTCCTGAAGACAAGGATTTGGAAGCCCAACTTCAAACGGCCCGGAATGCATTGGGGACTGTCAATCCCGTAGACATCCCTTCCCTTTCGTATATCGGAAGGGAGGTGGCCTTGATCCGTTCTGCCCTAAGGTCCGGAATTCCCAAGGTGAAACCGGCCACTCCCAAGCTCCCCTTGAAACCGGAAGAGAAAGAAACCAGAACTCACGCAATTCAGAAACTGCCTCCCGTTGTATTCCCGGAAGGGCACGCAAATAGCACTTATTATACTGAACATCAACTAATTCCAAGAGAGATTGAACCTACTGCCATAATAGGAGAGGAACCTGGTACTTCTCCTCGGCTGACCTTGATTGCTCTAGCGCAATGCTCAGCCAACCCTCAAGTCCAACCTGGAATCCTGCTCGGGACAAAATACGGTAAGGTCGGAGGATATGTGTCTTTCAGGAAATCACTGTCGATAATAGACGAGGAATACTCCTGTCTCAGCGACGGAAGTACCGATTATGGATACATCTGGACCTCAGGATTATCCAAAAGATCCGGCTATGGCTTTTCGGCAGGCATACTACTCGGAGTCAATAGCTGGCTTTCCGCCTATGCAGGAGCCGGATATGGCAATTCTCTTCTCTTCTGGGAAGATGTCTCCGGACAGTGGGCAAGGGTATTGGACAAATCCTTCAAAGGACCGGTGGTTGAAGGTGGCTTTGTCATGTGTGCCGGCCAGGATGGAAGACCTTGCCGGATAGCATTCATCACAGGTCTCTCGACAATCTCATTCCGCACCGTCTCTCCGACTGTGGGAATCGGGCTCTCTTTTTAATCCTGAACCCGGAACCCGGTCACTGATGAAAGGATGACCATAAATTTGGTTCTATAGTTGTCCTCTTGTCTGAATATAATTCTTATCATTGTGGGATAATTGAAAATTTACTTATTAATATCATTAGTGTCCGGTAAAAACCCGTAAAAGATCTTTGAAAATATTGAAAGTTAGGTAATTACAAAGGTTTTTGAGGCGCGCCGATTTGAATACGTGTTCTCGCAGCTTTTAGATTTCATTGATAAGGACGTATTCCTCAGAATAACAAACAGATACGAAGGGAATCGCTATGTCAAGAATTTCACCTGCTGGAATCAGTTGGCCGTTATGATGTTTGGACAGTTGTCATACCGGGAAAGCCTCAGGGATGTAGTCCTTGCAACACAGGCTCTTTCCGACAAGGCCTACCATCTTGGCTTCGGAAGATATGCTTCCAGAAGCACTTTGGCAGACGCAAATAACAAACGTGATTACCACATCTTCGAAGAGTTCGCCTATCGTGTTGTTGCCGACGCACGCAAGTGCCGGGCGACCGACATCTTCAAGCTTGGCGGGAACGTATATACCTTTGACTCAACGACTATCGAGCTTTGCCTGGAGACATTCAAATGGGCCATCTTCCGGAAGAATCAGCGGAAAGGAGGCATCAAAGTACACACGCTGTATGACCTTGAGACTTCTATCCCAACGTTCTTCCACATCACGGAAGCCAGGGTCAATGACATGAACGCCATGGACGTCATTCCGTATGAAGAGGACTCGTTCTACATATTCGACCTCGGGGACTACGACTTCGAAAGACTGTTCCGGATCAATGTCATCGGGGCCTACTTCATCGTCAGGGGCAAGAAGAACAACGACTTCAAACCGATGAAATGGACGAGGCGCTTCCCTCCTGGTTCCGGCATCCGATCTGATGCCACCGGGTACATGAACAGCGAGTTGACCAGATGGAAGTACACCGAGAAGATCAGACGCATCACCTACTGGGACGAAGAGCAGCAAAGGAAGTTCATCTTCTTCACTAATGCGCTGGATATCAGCCCGATAATGGTTGCTGAACTATATCACAACCGATGGCAGATCGAGTTGTTCTTCAAGTGGTTGAAGCAGCATCTCAGGATAAAAAAGTTCTGGGGGACTTCCGAGAACGCCGTGAGGATCCAGGTTTACTCCGCAATAACCGCCTACTGTATGATGGCAATCGTGCAAAAGAAGATGGGGATCGAGAGGCCTATCTACGAGATGTTGCAGCTTGCAAGTGTCTCATTGACAGAAACTACGCCGCTTAACAAACTCTTTGGAAAACCTAACTACAATATTGTCAATGAACTTGATGGTTCTACCGAACCGACTTTGTTTGATTGTTAAACTTTATATAATCCGTCCGGAACTTTTACCGGACACACATGATGCGAATATACTAAATCCTCCGGTGCCTTGCCAGAGCCTACCGGATGAAGTTCATAGGGGCGCGAGGTTCATCGGTGCCCGGCACCGGAGCGCCTCCGGTGGCCTTGAGCATGGCCGCAAGATTGTTGGCCAGGGTACGCATCGTCTGCATCCCTTCGGTATCCAGGGCGGCCTCTCCCTGATCGAGGCCATAGACGATGTTCCAGTACTGGGACGGAACCACCGGCATATTCATGAGGAAGAACGGCATGCTGAGGGTCTGGAAGGCTGCCGTGCCCCCACCCCTGCGGCATACAGCCACCGCGGCGGCAGGCTTGCCCTTGAATGCTGCCCCGTTGGAATAAAGCATGCGCTGGAATATGGCCAGAAGGGCGCCGTTCGGCTGACCGTAATAGACCGGCGAACCAAGGATGAGGGCATCTGCACCGTTCATTTTCGCGGATATTCCGTTGCAAACGTCATCGTCGAACGCACAGGCTCCGGGAGCGTCCTTGCAACGTCCGCAGCCGATGCAGCCACGCAGCGGCTTGTTGCCTATCCAAGCTATCTCGCTATCGATGCCGTGCACCGCGAGCTGCTTCGCAATCTCTGTCAGAGCAATGTATGTGTTGCCCTTCTGACGAGGGCTGCCGTTGATCATCAGTACTTTCATGTCATTGAACCTCTTTTATGAATCAAAAATACAAAATTCTCTATATTTGTTGAAACAAATCCTTTGTCTTATGGCTCGAATCTATGTCGCCTCCAGCTGGAGGAACAAGTATTTCCCCGAAGTGGTGGAGTGCCTGCGCGCGGAAGGCCACGAAGTCTTTGATTTCCGCAACCCTCCGCACGGAGGAAACGGATTCCGATGGACCGATATCGACCCGAAAGCCCCGGAATGGTCTTTCGGGGAATATGTCGAGGGACTGCACCATTCACTGGCAGAGCGGCAGTTCAAAGCCGACCGGGAGGCCCTGGAATGGGCGGACACCTGCGTGCTGGTCCTCCCGTGCGGCCGTTCCGCGCACACGGAAGCCGGCTGGCTGGCCGGAAAAGGCTGCAAGGTGGTGGTGTATATTCCTGAAATGATGGAGCCTGAACTGATGTACAAGCTCTTCGACGGGGTGGTTGACACCATCCCTGGATTGCTGAAGGCTATTCCTTCTTCCCTTTGAAAGTATATCCCGCCTTTTCGACGGCGGCACGGATGTCTTCTTCCGCGGCGGTGCCTTTTATGGTGAGTTTCTTCCCGGAGGCGCTGGCCTTTGCGGATTCCACGCCCGGGACCTCCTCGACGGCCCGGCAGACGGCAGCCTCGCAATGGCTGCATGCCATACCTTCCACCGTGTAAACGACCGAATCAGGATCGGCCTCTTTCTGGACAAAACGATCGAAAAGTTTCATAGCGAATGCAAATAATATCAAAAGGGTAAGGATTGATGCACAGACGAGCTTGAAAGGCGTCGGCCAGACCGGTTCCGCCGTACAGCAGGCATCACCGGAGGCGACAGGCGAGACGACCATGCCCGTGGCGTTGATCAGCAGGCCGAAAAGGATGGAGAAACCAATTATCGTAAGCAGGTATATCCACGTGAAACGGCTTCCAAGGGATTTCCTTACGACCAGGACGGAGGCGAGGTTCACGGCAGGACCGGCCATCAGCAGCACGAGCGCGGCACCTGGAGAGAGTCCTTTCATCATCAATGCAGCGGCGACGGGGATGCTTCCCGTAGAACAGATATACATAGGCACTGCCACGATGAGGATCACCAGCATCTGCAGCAGAGGCTGCTTGCCGAAAGTGAGGAAGAACTCGTCTGGAATGACAACCTGGATGAGCGCCGCCACCAGCAGACCCAGGACAAGGCGGCCGCCGATGCTCTGGATCATCTCATAGTAGGCATATTTCAGCACCCTCCAGACACGGTTCCCACTTTCGACCTGACAGCTGGCCGAAGCATCCATGCCGGCATCGTCATCCCTGACGAACCGGTTGACCAACAGGCCGCCGCAGACTCCGGTGATGAGCGCCGCGGCAGGGCGGATGATGGCAAAGCCAAGACCAAGCAGCGAGAAGGTGGCCAGGATGGAGTCGATTCCGGTCTGAGGTGTGGCTATCAGGAAGGATGCGACGGCTCCCTTGGACGCCTTCTCGTTTCTCAGGCCGATGGCAGTGGGAATCACGCCGCAGGAGCACAACGGGAGCGGAACTCCCAGCAAGGCGGCCCACAGGACCGACCATTTGTTATCTTTCGACAGATAGTCGGCGTAGAACTTCTGCGGAACGAATACATGCAGGATGCCCGCGATGAGGAAACCCAGCAACAGGTACGGGGCCATCTCGCAGACAACCGTCAGAAGAGCCATCAAATATCCTCGCATGTTACTTGTTGTTTCTTAAAGACTCGTAGTATCCGTGTCTCTTGGGATTCTCAGGAAACCATCCCCTCAGGACACGTTTCTCTTGCTGGAACATCTCCAGGATACCCCAGAAGCAGCAGAACGCAAATCCCGCAATGATGATGGACAGGATCTGGTTCTCAACCATGAGCGAAATTGCGCTGCAAACAAGTCCGGCCGCCAGCCAGATCCACCAGCTGCGCTTACCCCAGTGATACTCCATCTTGATGACCAGAGGATGGCAGATGCCGATGCATAGGAACACGGCTGCACCGATTATGATACCATGAAAATTCATGGAACGAAGATACGGACTATCCTCCGTTTCACCAAATCAGAAAAGAACGATTCTTGCAGGAAAAGGTTCCGGCATTTAAAATGACACTATCATGATCCACTATCTTATGGCCTTATTTTTCCTCCTTGCTCCTTCGGCGGCAGGTGCCGACGGCGGGGTGGTGAAGGTATTCAAGGGAACTGGCCGGTACAGGTCCGACATCATCTGCACACTGAGGGATTCCAAGATATACAAAGGCACGTCGGTGTATTACAGCGACATCTTCTGCACCGTAAAGGGTGACAAGATATTCAAGGGCACGAGTCCTTACCGGACGGATATCATGTATACCATCAAGGACGGAAAGGTATATGAGGGGACGAGCGTCTATGAGTCCGATGTGGTGATGACGATCCGGGACGGGATAATCTATAAAGGGAAGGGCGTCTATAGGACAGACATCCTTGCGACGGTCAAGGATGGGAAGGTATATTCCGGAACCTCATCCTATGATTCCGATATTCTCTTTACCGTCGACGGCAACCTCACCCTCGAGGAATTCGTCGCCGTATGGTATTCGGTCGTGAATATTAACTAAGCACAACATCCAGAACCATCATCAGCGCGAAACCGAGGGCGAATCCCACGGTTCCGATATTGGAGTGCTTACCTTGTGAATATTCCGGAACCAGTTCTTCCACAACTACATAGAGCATTGCGCCGGCGGCGAAAGCCAGCATGAACGGCATGATGCCCAGCACGGCCGAGGCAAGCAGTAGCATCAGTGCTCCACCGACCGGTTCGACGATTCCGCTGAGCGCGCCGATGCCGAAAGCCCTCCACCGGGAATTACCCTCAGCCCTCAACGGCATGGAGATTATGGCTCCTTCCGGAATGTTCTGGATGGCGATACCCAGCGACAGGGCAAGGGCTCCAGCCATGTTGAAATCGGCCGTCAGGGCTCCTGCTATGGCCACGCCCACAGCCATTCCTTCAGGGAAGTTGTGGATGGTGACGGCCAGGGCAAGTTTCGCCGTGCGGGAAAGACGGCTCTTCGGGCCTTCCGCATCTCCGCCGGGATGGATATGAGGAGTGATGTAGTCGATGAGCAGCAGGAAGGCGAAGCCGGCCAGCAATCCGATGACCGGAGCCACGACCGCCGAGGTTCCTTGACCCATCCCGATGGCAGGAATGAGCAGCGACCACACCGATGCGGCCACCATTACGCCTGAAGCGAAGCCCAGCAGGACTTTCTGCACCATCGGCGGCATATCCCGCTTCATGAAGAACACGAAGGCCGAGCCCAGGGCGGTCCCCAGGAACGGAATCAGAAGTGCAGTCAATACCGGATCCATACGACAAAGTTACGGAAATATTTCCTTCCACCAGCGGATCAGGAACCGGATACCTGCGGACAGCAGTCCCGGCCCGAGTCCAAGGTAGAACCAGGCGAAGAAAGGTTCCGGAATGCCGGGAATATACTTGAGCGAGATGCCCAGAGTGATCATGAACGCGATGATGAGATATCCTTTCAGGCTGAAGGTCTTGTAGATAGGTTCCTTCGGCCCCGGAAGCGAGTGGATCCTTTCCGAATATTTCCTCACGATGCCGGTGAACATCATATAGAACCCGGCGAACACCAGTACCGACAACGGAATCATCCACCATAGCTTCTCCTGCGGCGTCGTAAGGTAATGGCTGATGCCGGTCATCGAAATCTTCGTCCCGATAGCCGTCCACATCAGGCCATTGATGACCAGCAAATGTATTTTCCGAACCTTACACATCAATAAGTCAGTAAGCGTACAGGGCCGAGGAGGCCGGAGACCGGAAGCGGATCGTCCGGGGAATAGAACTCCCAGCCTGTCTTGGTGGCACGTTCCTCCTTCGGCAGTGCGGAATCCCCGATCAGCCGGTTGCCCCAAGAGTCGGTGACCTTTATCTCCAGCACATTCTCTCCCACCACAAGAGCCCTCGAGATATCAACCTTGAATGGCTCCTTCCACAGGAGACCCAGATCCTTGTCGTTGACATATACGTGCGCCATGTTGAATACCTTTCCGAGATCCAGCACTACTTCCGCCGCGACATGGTCCGGACTCCACCGGAAGGTTTTCCTGTAGGCAGCCGTACCGGAGAAGAAGCGGATAAACGGATCCGGGGATCCGTTCCAGGCATACAAGCTGTCAAAGCGATAGTCTGCAGCACCCTCCGGATCGATGGCCGGAACGAAGTGGACGTCCCAGCCGGATGAAAGCGGAAGCTCTTCAGTCACAGGCGTTTTCTCAGGAAAGAGAACGGAATCATGCTTAGCCTTGCCAAGCAGTACGACGAATACGGCATCGTCCCTTTCCATGTCCAAGTCAACGAACAAACGCCCATCCTCAACCCGATAGGAAACATCCTCGATGGTGCCGCGGTCGGCGCGCCACACCTTCGGCGCCAGGACTTTCCGCCCCGATCCGTCCGGCATGCAATCCCGAAGGCCCAGACTCATATTCCTCGGCCTTGAGCAGATGTTCGCTATCCAGTAAATCTCTCCATGAGAAAGCTTACGGTGGACAAAGCCGGCGCTGTCCGGGAGATTTGACACATCGGCACCGATTCCTTCACTCTCAAGGAGGGACCGCATATTCCCGCCTTCCCTTAGGTCGCATACAGGAATCCCTGCCTCGCGGACCGCCTCGATTCGGGCGGCGACCGCATCGGACATCCTCTCTATCTGGCTGTCGATCACCAGCATACGATAGCTTGCTCCAGACTTGGAAACAATATTACCATCCTTTATCTCAAGAGCGTTCACAAGAGCATCCCCATTCACGAAATCATAGTTCCATCCAGCAGGAATCGCCGGCCTCTCCTGTCCGAACCTTGCCGTAGGATTGGTATCCTCCCCGTACAGGTAGGCGATGTCAGCGACGAATCGTCCCTGGCTGAGCATGAAGCAGCTCCTGCTGATATAGTCTATCCATGGACGTGCCTCGGAAGCCCATGTATCGTGCCGGTTGAACCACTGGCCGTAAGGGCCGAGGCCGAGGCCAGGCTTGTAATCATCCGATGGCTGATGCACGGAAGTGTGCAGCACGAACCTGTTGAGACCCTCAGCCATGGCAGCGTCGGCGACAGGCTTGAGCCTGCCCGGATAGCACTGATATGCCCACCAGCCATCCCATTTCCCGGGACGGCCGTTGGTGGTGAACGCTTCGGCAGCAGATATGTTCTGGCCATAGATATGGGCCACGGACGAAGACTCCCGAAGGTCCGCTTCCATGTGCGGCATGGTGGCATAGACTCCTGCCCGGAAACGCACCCAGAATGCCCCTTGGGGCACATCGGCAGTCCTTTTAACCATCATACCGTCTCCAATGAAGGTACGCCTCTCCTCATGGGATTCGCTGTAGCGCTTGATGCCGCGGGAATGGAGTATCCCGGTGGCCAGGTCGTAGTGGTTCTCGGCCAGAAGCTCTCCGAGAGTCTGACGCCAGTCGAAGAGGAAACGCTCGCGCTCCTCATCGGTACCGATCTTCTCACCTGCAAGGGCAGGAAGCCAAAGGGCCATTGAATATCCCCTCCTCGCCTCGAATTCTTCTTCCATCCGCAAGGTCCATGTCCCTTTTCCGGACTCGTAGCTGTCAATGTCGATGTTGCTTACCGCACCCGGGCCGAGGCTGCGGCCAAGCGCCTCCTCGTACAGTCCCAGGTAGTTGTCCCAGTACCTTCTCACCGCCCCGGCATCCAGCTTGTCAACCTCAAGGCCCGTAGCCTCAGGCGGAGCAGGCCCGTTCGTGGTCCCTATCAAGGTATATGCAAACCTGTAAACGGTCCATTCTCCTTCCGGAGCAGTCCAGTCGAGTATTCCATCGACATAACATGAAGAGATGTCCTCTACCACCGGCTCCGCGCCCTGCCTCACCGCCAGGACCCGTATTTCCTTTAGGTAGTCCCGGATTATTCCTTCCTGCATCGGAACAGCGTGGAAGACCCCCGACGGAACGGTCCGGGATGGCAACGGAAGAGCCCCCCGGAAATGGCCCCGTACGGGTATATCGCTCCAAACCAGTTTCTTCTGGGCGTCATCCTCGCTCACCCAGGGGCCTCCGGTAAGGCTCCAGCCCGGAGAACTGGCAATGCCGACTTCAAGGCCGAGGGAATCCGCCAGGGCGACAGCGTAGCGGAACGCATCCTTCCAGCCGTCGCTCATGTAAGGAAGAGGAGTCTCGACAACCGGAGGTGATGAATATGCCGCATCGAAAAGGAAGATGCCGGAAAGGCCGATGTCATGCATCCACTGGAGATCCTTCCGTATTCCGTCCTTCGTCACATTGCCGCTCATCCAGTGCCAAAGGGCCATCGGACGGCTTTCGTGAGGCGGATTCCTGAAACCGGCTTCCAGTGCCTGATATTCATTCCTGGCACTGCAGGAAAGCATCAGCAAAGCAGTAACACAGAGAGCGATTCTTTTCATGTCATAAATATACTTATATTTGTGATATGAAGCCTCTCTTTTCGTCAATAATTGCGGCTCTGGCGGTTCTTTCGATGGTCGCCTGCGGGCCGAAAGATGATCCGGTGATAGCGGTCACCGGCATCACCTTGAGCCAGACTTCGATCTCTCTTGAAGTCGGCGGTAAGGTCAGTCTGACCGCCACGGTTTCCCCTTCAGATGCAACGGACAAGACCGTCACGTGGACCAGCAGCGACCCTTCAGTCGTGTCGGTCGAGAACGGTCTGGTGAAGGCCGTGAGTGCAGGCACGGCGACGATTACGGCATCTGCCGGAGGCAAGAGCGCCAAGTGCGAAGTCAATGTCCAGCCTAGGGTAGTGGATGTGACAGGAATAAGCCTGAACAAGACGGACCTGACGCTGAATCCCGGCGGAACGTTCCAGCTCGAGGCCACGGTTTCTCCTTCAGATGCAACGGACAAGACCGTCACGTGGACCAGCAGCGACCCTTCAGTCGTGTCAGTCGAGAACGGTCTGGTGAAGGCCGTGAGTGCAGGCACGGCGACTGTCACGGCCACGGCAGGAGGCAAGAGCGCCAGGTGCGAGGTTACAGTTCAGATCCCGAGCTCGAACGAGGGATATGGTTATGAGGATTTGAAATAAACGGGAGGGAATACGATGAAAAAGTACATTTACATACTCTCGGTCATTGTATCGGCCATTGCCTGCTCCCGTCAGGAAATACAACTCCCGGAAGATGCCGGCTGCGGCAGCGAAATAACCCTGAACGCCACTTTCGAGGATGCATCCACAAGGACCACCCTCGTGGACGGAACGAAGGTCCATTGGATTCCCGGCGACGAGATAAAGGTCTTCGCCGGCACTTCCTCAGCTCACTTCACCACCAACATAACTGAAGTGTCTGCCGAGTGCAGCTTCATCGGTACTATCGGAAAGTCGGATAAGTATCTTGCTTTCTATCCATACAAAGAAGAAGTCTCCTGTGACGGCAGCGTCATCACGGCGAATCTCCCGGAAATCCAGGAGGGCATAGAAGGCAACGTCAAGAACGGTTTCCTTTACAGCGCCGGCGTCTCATCGGCTGATGGAAGCATCCGTTTCCGTAACCTGTTGAGCGGCATCTGTTTTTCTCTTGAGAGCGAGGACGTGGCCTATGTCGAACTCCAAGGAAATGCCGGCGAAGTGATCGCCGGCAGCATAAAGGCCACCGTCGGCGACGACTCCGTCAAATCAGAAGCTGCTTCCACAGAAGGTGGGAACGTCATCCGGCTGAACGCTTCTGGCGGGCACTTCGCCACCGGTGTTTCCTACTATATCGTATGTATTCCTACTGTCTTCGAGAAGGGTTTCACGCTGAGGATGTTCAAGGATGACGGGACTTTTGCCGCGTTCAAGATCGACCGTTCCGTCGAACTGAAACGTTCGGTATTCGGACGCATAGCCAAGGCCGATGAGGGACTGGCATACAAATACCCTGGCTTCCCGGAAGGAGAGCTGCCGCAGGACAACGAGATTTGGTATACCACTTTTGACAGTAAGCCTTTGACAGAGGTCGCAGGCCAGTCCGGTTGCTCCCTGGTGTCCAACACGTATGAAAACGGCGTGGGCGTGCTCCGCTACAGTTCCCCTCTGACCAGTTTCGACAGGATTTCGGAGAATCTGGATGACCTTGAGAGGCTCACGGGCATCCTTGTCCCGGACTGCGTGGAATATATCGGAGAAAGGATAATCTGGGATTCGGAAAAGATCCAGGAGTTCAGGGTCCCTGCAAGCTTGAAGGGGGCCAAGGCATTCACATGCCGTAAGCCGACAGCTCTGGAGCGTTTCTATGGCCATCACGTCTCGGAGGACGGGCGCTGCATCGTCATCGACGGGGTCATCTACGCCTTTGCTCCGGCCGGCCTGACTTCCTATGAGGTTCCTTCGGGTGTCGTCAGGATTTCGAGCAATTCATTCTCACTTACCAAGGAACTGAAATCCGTGGTCCTGCCGTCCGGACTTACGGCTCTGGAGCAGGACTGCTTTGCCTTCTCCGGCCTTGAATCGGTGTATATCCCTGCCTCGGTCCAGTCCATAGACTTGTATGCATTCAATCAGTGCCGGAAACTGAAGCAACTCCTTGGTGAAAGCAGGTTCATATCCAAGGACCACAAGTACTTGTCCGATCCTGATGGGATGTTCGGGAATACGCTGTTCTTCTTTGCCGGCAAGGATGACACCTCATACGTGATTCCGGACGAAGTCTTTGCCATTGAAAACTATGCCTTCCTCGGCTGCGAGAACCTCAGGAGCCTCACCTTCCCAAAAGATATCCAATACATTGGGGGTTCAGCATTCGAAGAGTGCTTCAACCTGGAAACACTGTATGGACCGAATACCACTTCCGACCATAAGGGATTGGTAACCGACGGCTACCTCCAGTTCGTCGTTCCAGGCATCAGCGGCGACTATAAGGTCCCGGATGAGGTCACTGCGCTCGGAGACCATATATTCTCCAACAAGCCTAACCTCCTCTCAGTTACGATGGGGGATCAGGTGACTTCCGTCGGTATGTATGCCTTCGCTTTCAGCCGTGAACTCAGGAGCGTCACTCTGTCCGCCAACCTGGTTACAATGGGATACAATCCATTCCAGCACTCCTCCAAACTGGAATCCGTCTATTTCCGGAGTTTGCTGCCTCCTTCCGTCGCTTCGATCGAGGGCACCGGCAATCCTCTGGTTACCTTCTACGTTCCTTCCAAGTCATACAAGCTGTACACGTCAGACAACACTTGGAAGCCTTACCGGGAGGTAATGAGACCGTATGACTATACGGATCTGCCAGAACCGGACTTCTATATGTCCAGCGATTATTCCAAGGAGGGCGAAGTGACTATCTATCAGAGGGCTTCCAAGGGCAACGGAATCGACCTCGTGTTCATGGGCGATGCTTATTCCGACCGCGAAGTGGAGAACGGCAAGTATCTCAGCGACATGAAGGCTTGCGCCGAACAATTCTTCGACGTGGAGCCGTACAGGTCGTTCCGCGAACTGTTCAATGTCTATATCGTCACGACCGTATCGGCGACGGAAGGTTATGAGCACGGCGGCCGCAGTCTGGGTACGATAATGCTGGGCGGAACGGCCATAGGTGGCAACGACGAAAAATGCTTCGAACTTGCCCGCAAGGCCGTCGGAAGCGACAAACGTATGGAAGAAGTCCTCGTTAGCGTGTGCGGGAACCAGTTTACAGATGGCACGGTCTTCCTGTGCGGAACCTGTTATTTCTTCGAACCTGAAACGTGGGAGGGTCACGAATATGCCAGCGGCCCTGCGGTGACATATTTCCTGAAGCAGGATGACAGTTTCGTCAGGACGGGCGAGCTCATCCGGCATGAGGCCGGAGGCCACGGGTTCGCCAAGCTGGCGGATGAATATCATTATTCCGGGAATATTCCTTACAATGAAAGGCTAAAGTTCTCCGAGCTCTTCACGCATATGTGGTACTCGAATGTCGATTTCACTTCCGACCCTGCCAAGGTCAAGTGGGCTCCTTTCCTTGCCGATGCCCGATACAAGGATGAGGTAGGCCTGTTCGAAGGAGGACTGACTTATATGTACGGAGTATGGCGCCCTTCGGAAAACAGCATAATGAATGACAACCAAGGCTGCTTCAACGCTCCGTCACGCTATACCATCTGGTACAGGATCCACAAGTTGGCCTACGGCAGCAGCTGGAACGGCACTTTCGAGGATTTCGCGGCTTACGACGCCGTCAACCGCAATTCCACCCAGGCCGGATCGGTCGGAAAGAGCATGGTAGAGATGCCTAGGCAGAAGCCTTCCGCGCCGGTCTTTACCGGCCGCACCTGGCGGAAAATGTGATGGTTACCGGGGCAGTTCGAACACTTCCAGGCCTTTGACGGAGCCGGATTCTATCTTGAAGCGGAGGGCGGTGCGTACCAGTTGCCAGCCTTGCAGGCCGGCGGCTCCGGGGTTCATCGTAAGCATATTGAACTGGTCGTCCCACTGTACCTTCAGGATATGCGAGTGCCCGCAGACGAACAGGCCGGGCTTCATCTCCATTATCGCCCGCCGCGCCACCGAATTGTAGTGGCCGGGATATCCCCCGATGTGGGTCATCAGCACTTTCAGCCCCTCGCGCTCGAAGCACTGGAACTCCGGGAAGTCGTAGCGGGCGGGATATCCGTCGCAGTTGCCATGTACCCCTACCACCGGCTTGAAGTCCTTGATACTCTGGAGGAAAGCCTCGTCTCCGCCTATATCACCGGCGTGCCAGAGCTCATCCACGGGTTGCAGGAACTCGCGGAACTCGGGGCTGAATACCCCGTGCGTATCGGAGATCAGACCTATATACATGGAACAAGCGATTCTATCCAGGCAATGGCATCCTCCATCGGAGTCTCCGTATTGACATCAGGATTGATAGGGTCCTCGCAAAAGACTTCACCGGTGCGGGCCATATCACCGGCGATTGTGATCAAGAGCATGTAGCCATCTACCAGGAACTTGGTGATATTGGCGCTGGCATATCCCGCCGAGGGGCTGCCGAATGTCCGCACATTGTCCAAACCGCGGAAGCATAGCAGCGTGGCCTCGCCGGAACTGCCGGTTCCTTCGTCGGTAAGTATGGCGACCGGTGTCGATGAAGGTAGTTTTTCTACGCCATCTGCAGGCAGGCCAGCCCCTCTCAAAACCGACTCCAGGGAAATGGGCGTCGTACGTGTGCGGCCTTTGAAGCGGAGTATGATTCCATCCGGCAGTAAAGGAGACACAGCGGAAATCATCGGTCCCATATTGCCACCGGTATTCCCCCGAAGATCCACGATGACACCTTTGGCATCCAGATGCTCATGAAGGAAATCCAGAACTGTGTGGATATAAAGAGAGTCCGGCACCTTTACACCCGTATGGAACGGAAGGACGACGTGCAATATGTTTCCATCGAGAGACTTTACTTCCGGAGCCACTTCCGGATATGATGCCGTGTCCGCAACAGGAGGAACCAGAGCAGAATGCTTTCCTCCAGCCACCTTCGCCGCCCTTGATACTGCTTCGTGGGCCTGATCCATTGTGGTAAACGTCTTTGCCTCAGCCAGGATGGCTGCCTTCACTTCCTGCCACTCCGGTCTGTCGGCGTACAGGCCGTTCCTGTCCAACACGGACACTGCGTAGCGTACATAACCTTTAGGCGTATTGTGGTTGATAAAGAGTGTGCACGAAACGGCCGACGAAGCCAGGATCAGCAGCATTAGATATCCGACAAACTTTTTCATCATTTAATATTCTGATTTACAGGAGTAAAGATAGGTACCCAGACTTTCATCTTGCCCGCATTGCGGTTGTCCCAGGCGTAATACGGGATGAATTTGAGTTTGCCGCTCGAGTTCTCCGTGGAGATGGAGACCACGCCGCGCAGGAGTTCAGGTTCGAACGCCGTTTCGAACTGCGCTTCCTCCGTAAGCATCAGAGAATCAAAGCTTTCCGCATTATCAACCTCCTCGATGCAATAGACGATAGGGCCCCGCTGCACGGCGCGCTTGCCGAGGTCCTCCTTGACCATAGGGCCGGCATCCACCAGGTGCACAGGCATCTCGAAATCGAGCGATACCGTGTCGCCGTCCTTCCATTTGCGTGCGATGACGGCATAGCCCTTGTCCACCGGAGCTTCCAATTCCTCACCATTGACTGCAAGGGTATATGACGTGCACCATCCGGGGATCCTCAGGCGGATTTCCCTGTCCAGCGAGGACTTGGTGCCGACGGTCAGTTTTACGCCTCCGCTCCACGGATATTCAGTCTCCTGAGTAAGTGTGACGGACTTTCTGCCGAGCTTGAGCTCGGCGGTATTGCCCATATAGAGGTTGACCCATACCGCGTTGTCGGACACGCCATAGATATAGTTGCCAATGGACGGGAGGAAGCGGCATATCTGGCTCGGGCAGCAGGCGCAGCCGTACCAGGCCTGGCGGTGATGGTTGCCCTCCGACTCAAGCGGATTGACGTAGAAGAAGCGGTCTCCATCCAGTGAAATACCGGCCAGAGCGCCGTTGTAGAGCGAGCGCTCGAGTATGTCCACATACTTGCCATCGCCGGTGAACTGGTTCATCCTCCAGTTCCACAACACCATACCCACGGAAGCGCAGGTCTCGCAATAGGCTTCCAGGTTCGGGAGGTCGTAGTCCTCGGTGAAGCCCTCGTTGTGACGGGATGAGCCGATGCCTCCGGTGATGTACATATTCCGTAGCACCACATCGTCCCACAGCCGGTGCAAGGCGTCGATATATCCCTGGTCACCGGTGAATGCGGCCACGTCCGCCATTCCGCAGAACAGGTACATCGCACGCACGGCGTGTCCCCCGATATCGGTCAGTTCGCGAACGGGAACGGCATCCTGACAATGGTCGGCGTTCCAGACTCGGTCGACGATTCCGTTGTCGCCGTATCCGTGGCCGCGCTCGTCAAGCAGCCACTGCGCGAAATCCAAATACTTCTTCTCGCCGGTCGTCACATAGAGCTTGACCAGCGCGAGTTCTATCTCCTCGTGGCCAGGCACCCAATGGCGCTTCCCGGGACCGAATACGCTCATCATATGGTCTGCCATACGGATGCACACATCCAGGAGCTTCCTCTTCCCGGTCACGTTGTAATATGCCACGGCGGCCTCTATCATATGGCCGGCGCAGTACATTTCGTGATAGTCCATATTGGTCCAGCGCCTGTCCAGCCCCGTCAGGATATAATATGTGTTGATATATCCATCCTCCATCTGGGCGGCGGCGAACTTGTCTATCCACTCGTCGCACTTGGCCTCCAGGACAGGATCGGGATTATTCCGGAGCGAATATGCCATACCTTCCAGCGCCTTGTAAACGTCGGAATCGTCGAAGAATATTCCTGAATGGTTCCCTTCCCTCTTCGCCGCATTCTCGAAATTGCGGATGCGGCCGGTCTGGTTCTCGATCTGGTCAATGCAGACGCCCAGGGTAACGTCCTTGTGGCTCTGCAGCCGTGGTGACCAGAAGCCGTCTTCTATGTTGACCTCGGAGAAGCCAACAGGGGTTATCAGCTTCTGCGGAGCCGCCTGCCTGCTGCAGGAAGCGAGCACGAAGACCAGCGGGATGAGTCTGAATAATGCTTTCACTTACCTTTCGATTTCTACGTGTGAAGATAAGCATTATTTACGAGATTCCGTCAGGCAATTATTTCTTCCCGAAGAGAATGGCCGAACCTGACTTTGTTCATTTTACGGCTGTTACGCATAGCCAGTGCCTGGATTCGTCGCGGTAGACTGCGACGTCCCTGAATCCGGCAGCCGTGAGATGTGTCTCCAGTTCATCGGGGGTATAGGTGTGCATACCCTCGATCATCTTCTCCCATTTCTCGTTATTGCCGGAGAGGCCGTCGTCCTCATTGACTATGAGGAACTTCCCACCTGGAACAAGGACGCGCCGCACTTCGGCGAAGCTATTGACGATGTCCGGCCAGAAATATACGGTCTCGAAAGCAGTAGCCATGGTGAATGTGGCGTCAGTGAACGGAAGGCTCGAGACGCTGGCTTCCAGCACCTTGCAACGGCCTTTGATAATCGCGTCGGCATTGACCTTCCGAGATTTCTCAACTGAGACGGTTGAATAGTCAATACCGGTCACCTTGGCGCGGAGGCTCCGGTCCATCAGGCGGGCGAGATTGGCTCCCCCGCCACAACCGATGTCAAGGATTTCCCCATCCGCGGGGACATTGGCGTGGTCCAGACCCCAGGAGGCCATCGCCGCATGGGAACCGCCGTTCATCCCAGCCACCATCAAACGGCCCCAGAAGCCCTCCGGCTTACGGGTATTGCTGAATATCTTGCTGAGTAATCCATGGCTATTCTTTTCCATAACTTTGACAATCTTAAGTCCCACGACTGCAAAGTTACGTCTCCTCGCGCACGCGAGAAATCCCCATTTATTGCGATTTTTGGTTGTCCAGGATGAACTGCTCCCGGTCATCGGGCTGCAAGGGAAGGAGTGTAACCTCTGGTAGTTTCATAACTATCAAAGGTAATGTTTTTCGGGCACACTTGCAAATTTCCGTGTCTGATATGATGTAAATATATGGCCATGGAGGTAGATTCGCCGGAAGGATGTACCTTTGTGGTCATGGACAAGGACACTATACAAGCCAAGCTTTACGAGCATTA